>Ga0308390_1000009_pt1:0-75000 | contig 194366 bp, 158 predicted proteins | sample Hotspr2Sample149_FD_202358 | JGI IMG/M metagenome (GOLD analysis project Ga0308390, IMG submission 202358) | Hot spring phototrophic mat microbial communities from Mushroom Spring, Yellowstone National Park, Wyoming, United States - 20040719_149 ...
GCCATCGCCTGGCAGCTCCCTGGCAACGGCGGGCGGCCGTGGCGCCTGTTCGACGTTCACCTGCGGTCGGGGCTGGCGGCGCTCGGGGACGAGAAGGGGAACATTCGGCTCGTGCGCCTTGCGGACGGCGCCGAGCAGGCGGCCTGGCGCTTCGCCGAGGATCCGGCACCGCTGGAGCGGTTCCTGGCCGCGTCCATGCCAGCGCAGGCCTGGCAGCAGGCCCTCGCGAAGGCTCGCGACCAGCAGCGCCGGCGAGCCGCCCAGCCGGCTAGGCAGATCGTCGCCGACCCGCCGCTGTGGGGTGTGCGCGGGGCGTACTTCTTGGCAACCGGCGCACTGGTGGCCTGGCTAGGGCCGGTGCCCGTGATTCTCCTGCCCGACCGGCAGGAGCCGGTGGCCGAACTGTGGACGGTGAAAATTGCCCTTGGCCTACCCTCCCTCACCTTCGAGCCGCGCAAAAGGCTGCAGCAGTTCCGCCGCGGTGACGGCTGGTCGGCCATGGTGTTCGATGGCCGCCGGTACCTGGAGGTGCCGCCAGGGGTACTCCCTTGGCCCCGCTGACCGCAAGGGGTCGAGGGTGGGCTGCTGAGGGATAGCTACCAGGTCCGGCACTCTGAACGCTTTATGGGCGCGCCTCGCCACCGGCCAACCGGCGGAGGACACTGTAATTTGGCCATAGCCGTGGCAGCGGCGAGGGGTCCACTCCGCTGGCCGATCCCCAGCCAAGGGGGCGGTGCGCACCCCCGGGTGCCGTCCCTAGCACCTGTCATTCAGCTCATCCCTGGACGTGCCCGGCTGGGCGAGCAAAGCCCTACGACAACGAGCCACCACTCTACCAGTGGCGGTTGCTCTCGCCGCCCGGGGGCCAGCTTCAGTTTCTGGTGCGTTTGGCGTCATACATGGCGCGGTCAGCGTCACGAATCGCCGTCTCAGGGTCGCCACCCGGCGCCAGGATCGAAACCCCCGCGGATATGGTGAAGGCAGGCCCCTCGTCGGTGGGGACGGCGACAGCCCCCGCGATCGCGGCAATCCGCTGCTGGGCGGCAACGTCATCCAAGCCCGGGGCCACCACCAGAAACTCGTCGCCCCCCCACCGGAAAAGCTTGTCGTCGGGGCGAAAGAAGCGCGGCAAAACCCGGGCTAAGCGTTTGAGACAGGCATCCCCAACCATGTGGCCAAGTTGGTCATTGATCTCCTTGAATCTGTCGATGTCGATAAAAATGATGGCAGCTCCCTCTTGGCGCGCCATCGCCAACGTGGCGCGCAGACCACGCCGGTTGGCGAGGTGGGTGAGGGGATCGAGGTCGAGAAGTTGCCGTAGCCGCTCCTGCGAAGCCTCCAACTCCGCGTTGGCGTGCCGCAGAGATTCGGCGCTCGCCCCCTCGAGGGCAACCAAGATACTCAACGCCATGAAGATCTCCGCCCCCGCGTCGAAGAACGAGCCGTAGGCCACGTACGCCATGAGAGGTTCAGCACCCCAAATGGTAGGGGCCAGCAGAGGAACGTAGTGGCCAAACAAGGCTGCCTCCACCAGCAGAGCCACGCCCAACCAAAGCGACTGAGCATGCCGGGGATGCCGCAGCACCCCGATCCCTCCGACCCCCATCAAACCCGCGACCATGACGTACTGGCCTAACTGAGCCAGCACCAGGTCGGGGGCAAACAGGCCGAGGGCGAGACTCCAAGCGCCCACGATGAGCGCCGTGGGCCCGAGGTGGAGGGAGGCTTCGAACCCGGGCCGCAAGTGATGCCGGGCCCCGGCCACGATGAGTAACGCGAACACCGTTTTCCCGGTGGTGTACACCAGCATGCCGAGGCGCGGCGATACGACGGGCGCATCCAGCGAGAGGAAGGCGAAAACCCCCGCGAGAGCGACGAAGTTGGCCCACCAGGCCATCGCCCAGAGACGTACTTGGCGCAGCCGATGGGCGCGCGCCAAGACGAGGAAAAAGAAAGCGCACAATCCGACCGCCACCAGCTGCACCGCCAGCGACAGGCGGCTAAGATCTATGGTCATAGGATCTTACCCCCCGACCTATGGTAGTGCCCCTCTTAGAAGCTCCGACTGGAGGTGGCGGCTCGCGGCTGCTGGGACAGCGGCTCAGGCCGACGACTCAGTCGAGCCCCAGATGGGCGCGGGAGCGCAGCTCCTCCAGGGTGAGAACAGCGTGCCTGAGATGCGGGATGACAATGGACCCCCCCACCACGAGACCCACGTTCAGGGCATCCACGATCTCCGCCTCGCTCCAGCCGGCCCTGCGGCACTGCACCAGGTGGTAGTCGATACAGTCATTGCAGCGCAACACCAGGGAGGCCACCAGCCCGCATAACTCTTTGATGCCACCGGGCAGTGCGCCGTCCCGGTAGGCGGCTTCGTCCAAGTTGTAAAAGCGCTTGATACCCAAATGGTCGAGCGCCAGTACAGCGCGGTTGCCCTGCCGCCGCTGCGCGATAAAGTCGTCCAACGCGCTCATCGGTCCCTCCTCCCGTGTTCCCAGTGTAGCCGCCTAGGGACCGCCCCGTCGCCAGATGCCCGTGCCTCCCCCTTTCCTTCCAGGCAGCCCCCAGGGCGTGCCCCACCCGCGCCACCGGATCCGCCATCGCTTGCCAGCGACGTATGGCCAGGCACACGTTTGCCGGGGGTAGCGCTGAACCAATACCCCGGCCCTCCGGGCGGTCCAGGCTGCCCATCCCACGCAGGAGATGCTGGCCACGGCGAACCTTTCCCCGCCTTCGGAGCGCACTCCGCCGCAACCGCCCAAGCCGTGGGTGTTCTAGCCGCGCCGTCCCCTGGACACCGGCCGACCACCCTCCAGTGAAACGCGCCGCCGCTGGGTGCGACTGCTATTGGCCGCCTGGCCGAAGTCGTTCCCCAGGGCGGTCCACGGCGCCACGGAGCGCAGCGCACCCTGGTGTCTCTTTTCGAGCCGGGGGCCCCAGGACGGATCTTCGTGCACCTTGCGACGAGAACTACGTACCAGGGTAGGTACCGGTTCCGGCAAGCCCAGGGCGGGCCCACAGGTGGCGACCAGCAAAGCCCTGCGGCGTTTCCCCAGCGCCTTGACAGGGCACGGTACGGCGCGGCACAGTGGGGCGAGAGGGGCGGCTAAAGCGCCCCGGCCGGGAGGGGATGCATGGGGCTCGACATCGACTTCGCCAAGCTAGCGCCGCAGGACGTGTTGGATATCGCCACCTTCGTGGAGCGGGAAGCCCACGACCGCTATGAGGAACTGGCCGACGAGATGGACCGCCGAGAGGCCAAAGACGCCGCCCAGTTCTTCCGCGCCATGGCGCGGCGCGAGCTGCGCCACGGTGAGCGCTTGGCAGCTCGCCGCCGGGAGTTGTTCGGCGATGCGCCGGCGCACGTGCGTGATGTGCTGTTCTGGGAGATTGAGGCCATCGACTACCGGCAGAACCTACCAGCGCTTTCCCTCCGCCAGGCCCTGGAGTTGGCGCTCAGCGCCGAGGGCAAGGCCCACGATTACTACGCCGGGGCGCTGGAGTTCCACACCCAGCCCGCGGTCGCCGAGTTATTCGAGGAGCTGCGCCTGGCCGAGCTGGAGCACCAGCGCATGATCCGCGAGGAGCTGGCTCGCCTGCCCTGAAGGGTTGGCCAGGGCGCGGCGCCCTGTACTGCGACTCGATCTTTACGCTAGACTCACCCCTGGAGTGAGCATGCTGGATGCCGCCGCCCTGCGCGCGCGCCTGGACGCCATCTTGCCCCACGTACAACGACCGGGGCGTTACCTGGGACTGGAGCGGCACCTGGTGCGCAAGCCGTGGGAGGCGGCCCAAGTCCGCCTCCTTCTGGCCTTCCCCGACGAGTACGGCATCGGCATGTCCCACCAGGGTACGCGCATCCTTTACCACATCGCCAACGCCTCACCCGAGGTGCTGTGCGAGCGCACCTTCGCCCCTTGGCCCGACATGGCGGCGGCCATGCGCGCCGCCGGCATCCCCCTGTACTCCCTGGAGAGCTACCACCCTGCCGCCGCCTTCGACGCCATCGGCATCACCCTCCAAACTGAGCTGAACTTCGTCAACGTGCCGTACCTGCTGGATCTGGCCGGCCTGCCCCGCTGGGCGGCGGAGCGCGACGACCGCCACCCCCTCATCGTGGGGGGCGGCCCGTGCATGGCCAACCCTGAACCGGTGGCCGAGTTCTTCGACGTGCTGGCCATCGGCGACGGCGAGGTGTTGCTGCGCCGCCTGCTGGCCACCCTGCGGGAGGCCAAGGCCAGCGGCGCCAGCCGCACCGAGTTGCTGCGCTCCTTGGCCGCTCAGCCGGGGTTTTACGTTCCGCGTTTTTACCGCTACCTGCCCGCCCCCCACCCGGCGGCCGGGGGGAGGTGGGACGTCTTGGACCCAGCTGCACCCCTGCCGGTGCGCCGGGTGTGGGTGGAGCGGCTGGACCCCGACGATGTGCCCCCCGTGCCCATCGTGCCCGCCGTGGAGGTGGTGCAGGATCGCCTGGGCATGGAGGTGGTGCGCGGGTGTACCCAGGGGTGCCGCTTCTGCCAGGCCGGCTACTGGTACCGGCCGGTGCGGGAGCACGATCCGGCGGCGGTCCTCCAGCGCCTGCAAGCCCACGTGGACGCCACCGGGTACGAAGAGGTGGGGCTGCTCTCCCTGTCCAGCGCCGACTACTCCCAGATCGAACCCCTCGCCCACCACCTGGCGGAAAGGCTGGCGCCGCGCCGGGTGGGGGTGTCGCTGCCGTCGCTGCGCGCCGAGTCGTTCTCGGTGGCGCTGGCCGACGCAGTGTCCCGGGTGCGCCGCGCCGGCTTTACCTTCGCCCCCGAGACTGGCTCTGACCGCTTGCGGCGGGTGATCAACAAGACCTTCACCAACGCCGACATGATCGCCGCCGCCGAGGTGGCGTTTGCCCGCGGCTGGCAGCTCATCAAGGTGTACGCCATGATCGGCCTGCCCACCGAGACCGACGCCGACCTGGCCGAGCTCGCCACCTTGGCCCGGGAAATCCTCGCCGCCGGCCGCCGCGCCGGCGCCCGGCGCGCCGAGGTGAAGGTGTCGGTGGGGCCCTTCGTGCCCAAGAGCTTCACGCCGTTCCAGTGGGAGGCGTTCGTGCCGGTGGCGGAACTGCACCGCCGCATCGCCCTCCTGCGCGACCTCTTCCGCCCTCTGCGGGGGGCCAAGCTGACTTGGAACGATCCCGCCGAGTCCGCCCTGGAGGCGCTGCTCTCCCGGGGCGATCGTCGCCTCGCCCCGGTGATCGCCCGTGCCCACGACCTAGGGGCGGTATTCGACGGGTGGAGCGAGTTTTCCAACCTCGAGGCCTGGTGGCAGGCCTGCCGGGAGCATGGGATCGACGTGGAAGCCTTCCTGGGGCCGCGGGAGAGCGCCGCCACCTTGCCGTGGGAGGTGGTGGACGCCGGCGTGCGCAAAGGGTACCTCAAGGCCGAGCGCCGCCGCGCCCTGGCCGAACACGCCACCCCCGACTGCCGCTGGGGCGACTGTACGCGCTGCGGCATCCCCGGCGATGGCGTTGACACCCAGCTGGCCCTCCCCACCCTCCCGGCGGTGGGCGAGGCGGCGCCGGAGATGGCCCGCGCCCGCAACGCCGCGTACCGCCTGCGGCCGGCGCCGCGCCTGCTGCCGCCCGCGGTACCCCTCACCCAGCCACCGGCGGTGGGTCGAGTGCGCGTGTCCTTCGTCAAAGGCGGCGACGCCCGCTGGCTGTCCCATCGCAACGTCATGGACCTCTTGGAGCGCGCCCTGCGCGCCGCCGCCTGGCCGGTGCGCTACACGGAAGGGTTCAACCCCCACATCCGCCTGTCCATGGGGCCGGCGCTGGGGGTTGGGCAGGAGGCCGCCGTGGACTACTTCGAGGTGGAGTGTCACGGGGAGGTGACCGCCGAGCTGGTGGCCCGCGCCAACGCGGTGCTGCCGCCGGGGTTGGAGCTGCAGAGGGTGGAGCGCCGCCCCCCTGGCGCCTCCCGCCTGGGTAAAGAGGTGGCGGCGCTGCAGTACCGGCTGGTGGGGGCGGGGGCGCCCGCTCCGTGGCCCTCACCCCCACCGCTGCCCGGCGTGCGGGAGTGGCAGCGCGATGGCGACGACCTGCTGGTCACCCTCGATGCCCGCCCCGGCGTCAGCGTCGGCGTGCGCGACCTCCTCGCCGCCCTGGAAACGCTGGGCACCCACCCTCCACCTGCACTGATCCGCCGCACCGTGCTGCTGGGCAGCGACGGTGTTGGCACCCTGGCTGCGCCTTCCGAGCCTTAGTTGAGAAGGGTACAGTAGAACACCACCTGCACGCGGCAGCGCTCGCACACCGCCATGTAGCCGGCGCGGCCGCATAGCTCCACCCAGGTCCACATGGGTGAGCGAACGTAGAGCCAGGTCAGCGAGTGCCCGCCGCGCCCGCAACGGGGACAGGCCACCTTGTGCCCCCAGTACCGACGGGCCACCCCGGCGCGGTAGTTGGACTGCAGCACTGGCTTGGCCTTGGCCTCTGCCACATCTTCCCAGGGAAAGATCGTGCCGTCCTCTCCGGGCAACTCAAACTCCGGCTCCGCCTCCCAGTCATTCACCCAATCGCCCCAGTAGGAGTCCCAGCCGGTCTCGTCCCGGCACGTCATCTTCGGGGCATCTCCCGCCTTCTTTATGATTTTTCATCTAGTATACGCCCGTACTTCGATTTTGCGATAGACTGGCTAGGCATTGTGCCAGAAAGGAGGCATGCCATGCGCATTCTGGTGCTCGGCGGATCGGGCAAGATCGGCTCGGCGGTGGCCTGGGATCTGGCGCGGGATAGGGAGGTCACCGCCATCGGCTTGACGGGGCGCCGGCGAGACGCCCTGGAACGGGTGCGGGCGTGGCTGGATTCCGACAAAGTCGCCGTCTACCCGGTGGGCATCGACGACCGGGATGCCCTGCTGGCGCTGATGACGCAGTACGACGCCGGGGCCCTCGCCCTGCCCGACCGGCGCAGCTCCTACAAGGCCGTCGAGACCGCCATTGCCGCCGGGCTGCCCATCGTTGACATGCTGGAGGAGTACCACCGCACCCCCGACCCCTACGAGGTGGAGGGGTTGGAGACCCCCCCGGGCATGAGCTTGGAGGAGTACGGGGAGTGGCTGCACCAGCGCGCCCTGGAGCGGGGGGTGACGTTCCTGGATGGCATGGGGTTTGCGCCGGGGCTCTCCAACATCACCTTGGGGGACGGCATCCGCAGCTTGGACAGCGCCGAGGTGGCCATCGCCCGGGTAGGCGGCATCCCCGCCAAGGAGGCCGCCGCCGCCCACCCCCTGCGCTACATGATCACGTGGGCTTTCGACCACGTGCTGCGGGAGTACATGATTCGCCTTAAGGTGATCAAAGATGGGCAGGTGGTGGAGGTGGACGCCGGGTCGGACCGGGAGCGCTTTCGGTTTACCGCCTTCGGCCGCGACGAGGAGTTGGAGTGCGCTGTCACCCCCGGCATGCCCTCCTTCATCACCAGCCGCCCCCAACTGCGCCAGTTCGCCGAAAAGACCATCCGCTGGCCCGGCCACTGGGAAGGGGTGCAAACCCTGAAGGAGTGCGGCCTCCTGGACCTGGACGAGGTGGAGGTGGGCGGGGCGCGGGTGGTGCCACGCCAGGTGTTGCTGGCGTGCATCACGCCCCGCCTGTTGCCGCGCCCCGGCGATCGGGACGTTTGTGTCATGTACAACACCCTGATAGGGAAGAAGGACGGCCGTACCGTCCAGGTAGAGTACTACATGTGGGACGAGGCGGACACCGAGCACGGCTTGTCCTCCATGATGCGCACCACCGGCTTCCCCGTGGCCATCGCGGCGCGCATGTTGGCGCGCGGCGACATCCGCCAAAAGGGGATCGTGCCCCCCGAGGACGGCATCTACGGCCCGCTGTACCAAAGGTTTTTGGCAGAGCTTAAGGCCCGCAACATCGTGATCGAAGAGCGCCGCACCCTCCTCGACTGAGCGCCCACCGTTCTGCTACCGTCCCCCCATGCTCAACTGGGTCTGGCTGGGGTTGGTGGTGGTATCGGTGGTGGTGGGCGCAGCCACCGGCCGGCTGGAGGCGGTCACCCGCGCCGCCTTTGAGGGCGCCCGGGCCGCCGTGGAGATCTCCCTTGGTCTCGTCGGCATCATGGCGCTGTGGCTGGGGATCATGGGCATCGCCGAGGCGGGTGGCGCCGTGCGCCTGCTGGCGCGCGCCGTGCGTCCCTTGGCCCGCCGCCTTTTCCCCGACGTCCCCCCCGAGCACCCGGCGCTGGGGGCGATGCTGCTCAACCTGGCCGCCTCCTGGCTAGGTCTCGGCAACGCCGCCACGCCGCTGGGCCTTAAGGCCATGGAGGAACTGCAGCGCTTGAACCCCCACCCCGACTCCGCCTCCGACGCCCAGGTCACCTTTCTCGCCCTCAACACCGCCTCCATCACCGTGGTCCCGGCCAGCATCATCGCGGTGCGCGTCACCCTGGGGTCCGCCAACCCCACCGACATCGTCGCCCCCACCTTCCTCGCTTCCTGCTGCGCCACCGTGGCGGCGGTGACGGCGGCCAAGGTCCTGGCCCACCTACGCCCCTTCCGCGTGCCGCCGACAGGGGACGGCCAGGGGGGGCGCCAGTGACCGTGGCCGACCTCGCCCGTATCCTCTCCGCCTGGCTCATCCCGGTGCTGCTGGTGGCCATCCCCCTGCTGGCGGCGATGCGGCGGGTCAAGGTGTACGAGGTGTTCATCGACGGCGCCAAGGAGGGGTTCGGCGTGGCGGTGCGCATCATCCCCTACCTGGTGGCGATCCTGGCGGCCATCGGCATGTTTCGCGCCTCCGGCGCCATGGAGCTGTTCGTGGCGGCGGTGTCGCCCCTCACCGGCTGGTTGGGAATGCCGGCGGAGGTGCTGCCGGCGGCGGTGCTGCGGCCCCTGTCGGGCAGCGGCACCTTGGGCCTCGTCACCGAACTCATGAAGACCCACGGCCCGGACTCGTTCATCGGCCGCCTGGCCAGTACCCTCTACGGCTCCACAGAAACCACCTTCTACGTACTGGCGGTGTACTTCGGCGCCGCCGGTATTCGCCGCACCCGCCACGCCATCGCCGCCGGCCTGGCCGGCGACGTGGCCGGTATCTTGGCTGCCGTGCTGCTCTGCCGCTGGCTCTTCAGCTGATCTTTGCCCTCGCCAGTGGCGGCGCCGCCGTCACCGGTACGGTCACCGTGGCAGACAAGGCCCCGGCCAACCGTCACAGTCCACATCCGATCACCGTCACGCTCCTGTCGTTCAAGGGCGGAGAGCTTTTGACCGAGCACCGGTCAAAGAAGGAGGCGTGGGTTGGCGTTGGCGCTGCATGGGCGACGCTGGAGGGAGGCGGGGAGGCCGGCGCGGTGGTGGGGAGCGAAAGAGCGAAGATGGCGGACCACGGGCAGGACAAGGTGGAGGCAGCGTCCCGGAGAAGGCGGCGAGGCGGGTGACGGGGGCGGCGGAGGTGAGCCAGCAACAGAGCACGGAACACCACCTCGCGGTGACGAGGTGGGGCGCATCGCTGCCGAGACGAGGAGTCAGCTCCCAGTCGGTGCGAAACCACACCCTCGCCTGCGAGCCCGGCGGCGTGGGCCATGTGCCTGGCAATGGTCGTTGGGTCGGGGCGTTAGCGGCTACCAGGACGAAAAGGAGGCGCCGCGGGGGTCACCGCCTCCTCCGCAGCCCCACCCACCGCCTCACCCCCAAGGCATCCAGCACTGGATGAAGGTTTCGCACCGTAGGGCGCAGCCCCTCGCCCGCAGACACGGCGGCGGCGAAGCGGAGCTCGTTCAAGGGGCGGCTACTACTTCAGCCACTGCGCCAGCCACCCCAGCACCGTTTCGTGCCACTGGATGGAGTTGGCGGGCTTGAGCACCCAGTGGTTTTCGTCCGGGAAGATGAGGAGCTTGGAAGGGATGCCGCGGCGTTGCAGAGCGGTGAAGGTGGACAACCCCTGGGTATACACAACGCGGTAATCCTTGACGCCGTGGATGACCAGCATGGGGGTCTTCCAGTTCTGCACCAGCTCGATGGGGTTGTGCTTGCGGTAGGACTCGGGCACCTCCCACGGCGTGCCACCCCGCTCCCACTCGGGGAACCACAGCTCTTCGGTGTCGTAGTAGGCCATGCGCTCGTCCAGGTTGCCGTCGTGGCAAACCAAAGCTTTGAAGCGGTCGGGGGCCTTGCCGGCGATCCAGTTGATCATGTACCCGCCGTACGAGGCCCCCAGGGCGGCCACCCGCGACCCATCCAGGAAGGGGTAACGCTGGAGCGCCACCTCCAGTCCGATGAGCAGGTCTTCCAGGGGCTTGCCACCCCAATCTTGGTTGATGGAATCGGTGAAGGCCTGGCCATACCCCGTGGAGCCGTGGAAGTCGATCATGACGGCGGCGTAACCGGCGCCGGCGTACGCCTGCGGGTTCCAGCGGTAATGAAAGTGGTTACCAAAGGAACCCTGGGGCCCGCCGTGAATGAGAAAGGCCACGGGGTACTTCTTCTTGGCGTCGAAGTCCACGGGGTAGACGATGTAGCCGTAGACGGTGTCACCCTCGGCGCCGATGAAGGTGAACTGCTCCGGCCTGCCCCAGCGCGCCGCTGCCGCCTTGGCATCGTTGAGGCGGGTGACGCGGCAGGCATCGCGGCAGTCGCCAGCGATGGTGTACAGCTCAGTGGGACCCAGCAGGGAGTGCATGCCGTATAGGATGCGCCCCCCGGCGGCGGGCTGGGGGGCGAGACAGGTACCCTCCCCCACCACGATGCGGCTCGCGCCGGTGGCCACGTTGACTGCGAAGATCGCCTTCTGGCCCAGGTGATCGGCGGTGCAGTACAGCTCCCTGCCGTCCGCCGCCCACGCCAACTCCCCAGCCGAGCGATCGCCCCGGGGCGAGTCGTCGGCGCGCACGGTGATGCGGCGCTCGGCGCCGGTCGTCCAGTCCCGCAGCACGATGTCGAAGCGATCGGCCTCGTACCCGGCCCGACGCATGGCAAGGTAGGCCAACGTCTTGCCGTCCGGGGAGAAGAGGGGGGCGGCGTCCCACGCCGGGTTGGTGGTGAGCTTGCGCGGCGGCTGGCTGCCATCCATGGGCACCGCGAAAAGGTCGTAATTGGTGGACCAGGCCTCCTCCCGGCCCACGTCCTTGGCGGAGAACACCACCGTGCGTCCGTCGGGGGAGATGTGGAAGTCTTCGCTGCCTCCGAAGGGACGGGTGGGGCAGTCGGCGTCCATGGCGCCCATGAGATCTACCGTCGCACCGCTTTTCAGGTCGTAAGCGAACAGATGGTTGCGCCGGCCATCCAGCCAGGTGTCCCAGTGGCGCACCATCAAGCGGTCGAACAGCATCCCGCTGGCCTTGGTGGCCTCCTTGGCGTCCAGTTTCGCCTTCGTGGCCTCGGGGGAACTGCCGGGAAAGACCGACATAGCCAGCACCAGGTGCGTCCCGGTGGGCGACACGGCGAGGGCGTCCACGTCCAGAGGCAGGCGGGTCACTTGTTCCGCCTCGCCCCCGTCCACGGCGATGCGCCACACCTGGGAGGAACCCGAACGGCTGGACAGGAAGAACAGGCTCTTACCGTCGGGAGCCCAACGCGCCTGGGAGTCGGCGGCTTCGTGGGTGGTCAACCGCCGCGTCCAGCTCCCGTCCACCGCCGCCAGGTAGATATCGGTGCGCCCGCGGTTGGCGGCCAGGTCGGTGACCCGCACCGTGAACGCCACCAGGGTGCCATCGGGGGACACCCGCGGATCCGAGATGCGGTCCATGGCTAGCATGTCGTGCACCGAGAAGGGGTGGGTGGCGCTGGCAGCGGCAAAGGCCACCGCCGCCAGGGCGGCGAAACAGGTCAGCAGCACGATCTGTCGCATGGCATCCTCCATCGCGGCGACATGGTACACGCATCCGGCAGCCGCCCGCCCTACCTGCCACCCCATGCGAGAACGCCCGGCCATAGGCCGTCGCTACCCAGCCAGCGCTCCCCGGCACCCCCCCCGCCTCGGCTGCCGGCGGGGAATCCTTTGCCCCCGCCCAACGTAGCACAGAGGCGTGAGCGAGTTCTGGAGGGTCACCGTGTTCCTTATCGTCGTCCTCTCCATCTGGAGCGCCATGCACGCCTACGCGCTGGCGCGGTTGTGGCGCCTGCCGTGGTGGGATGCCCCCCTGGCCCACCGCGCCCTGCTGGTGGGTTTCGCGGTGCTGTGGCTGGCCTATCCCCTGGCCCGCATCTTGGAGCGGCAGGGGTACACGGCCCTCGCCCACCCCCTCGAGTGGCTGGGGGCCGCTTGGCTGGGGGCGCTCTTCCTGATGGTGGTTTGCCTGCTCTTCGCCGATTTGGTGACTGGTTTTGGCTGGTTTCTCCCCCGCTTGGCCCCGGCGGCGCGCACGCTGGCCACCGCGGCGGCGCTCGTCCTCGCCGCCGTGGCTCTTGTGCAGGGGACGCGGGCGCCGGTGGTGGAGGAGGTAACCGTCGTGTCGCCGCGCCTCCCCGCCGCCCACGACGGGCTGCGCCTGGTGCAGATCTCCGACCTGCACGTGGGCGCCCTCCTCAACTCCCGTTGGGTGCGAGGGGTGGTGGCGCGGGTCCGGGCGCTGGAAGGCGACGCCGTGGTGATCACCGGTGACCTGGTGGACGGCAACGCCCGGCGCGTCGCCCAGCTGCTCCCCGAGCTGCGCGCCCTCCAAGCTCCTCTGGGGGTATGGGCGGTGACCGGCAACCACGAGTACTACGCCGGGCTGGAGGCCTCGGTGAAGGTGCTCCAACAGGCAGGGTTTCGTGTCCTGCGGGACCAGTGGGCGGAGCTCGCCCCGGGGGTGGTGGTGGCCGGCGTGGACGACCTCACCGCCCGGCGCCAGTTCGGTGACACCAGCAACCCCCTGCCGGCCGCGCTCTCCGGCCGCCCCGCGGGTTTTACGGTGTTTTTGAGCCACTCCCCGTGGCGGGTGGAAGAGGCCGCCGCCGCCGGCGTGGACCTCATGCTCTCCGGTCACACCCATGCCGGCCAGATCTGGCCCTTCGGCTACCTCACTGGCTTGCAGTACCCTTTCCTGGAGGGGCGCTACACGGTAGGGGAAATGACCCTGTACGTGTCCCGTGGCACCGGCACCTGGGGTCCGCGCATGCGCTTGCCCCGGCCCGCCGAGATCACCCTCATCACCCTGCGCAGCACTCCTCAACCGCGGTAGCGGACGGCCAGGATGGTGACGTCGTCGTCAGGTTCGCCCCCGTGCCGGTGGTTGGTGGCGGCAATCATCAACCCCTCGGCCAGCCCCCTGGGCGGCTGCCCAACGCGGGCCGCCAGGGCCCGCCGCACCCCCTCGTCGCCGAACATACGCCCGTCCGGCGCGAAGGACTCCAGGATGCCGTCGGAGTAGAACACCAGGGCGTCACCGCGCGCCAGCTGCACAGCCGTGGTGCTCCACGCCCTGCCCTCCAGAATCCCCAACACCGGGCCGTTGGCGGGGATTGACTCCAGCTCCCCACTGCAGCGGACCACCACCGGAGGACAGTGTCCGGCGTTGCACACCTCCGCGCCGCCGCCGGGGGCGATGAGCGCCGCCGCCAAGGTGAGGAAGCGGTTACCGGGGTTGAAACGCCCCACATTACGGTCCAGCGCCGCCACCAGTTCCGCCAGGGGCAACCCGAGATCGTGCAGCAACCCCAGCAGCCCCTGGGCCATGGCCATGATCAGCGCCGCCGCCACACCTTTGCCCGCCACGTCGCCGACGGCCACAGCGAGGGTCCCGTCGCGGCGCACAAAGCCGTGGTACAGGTCGCCGCCCACCGTGCGCGCCGCCGCTGAGAGGGCGAAAACGTCGCAAAACGCGGTCCCGGGCGGCTCGCGCAGGAGCGCGCGCTGGATGGTGCGGGCTAACTCCATCTCGTGCTCGATGCGCGCCTTGGCGCGGGCTTCGCGGTACAGGCGAGCGCCGTCGATGGCCACCGCCGCATCGGCGGCCAGGGACTCCAGCACTGCCAGCTCCTGGGGGTAAAAGCCGGTGGTGCTGCCGCGGCGCTCCAAGAGGATGCCCCCCAGCACTTCCACCTTGGCCGCAAAGGAGGAGTTTCGCCCCCCTCCCAGGTGCCGTCGCGTCACCAGCAGAGGCGTTGCCACCGCCGAGGTGAAACCCCGATGGATCGCCGACATATCGGGATCGGTGTGCTGCTGGGCGGTGACCGTCCGGCACTCCTGCATGGCGCGCTCCAGCAGGGTGCTCTCCGCTCCCCAGCCGGCCTCCGAGGCGCCCGGCGGGTGCACGACGGCGAGGCGCCGCTGGCCGCCCTCGTCCTTCACCACCACACACCCCTGGCTGGCGCCCACCAGGGCCACGGCGGAGCGCAACACCACCTCCAGCACCTCCGACAGGACCGTGGTGGCGTTGACGGCCCGCGCCACGTCCAGCAGCGTGTGGAGATGGCGTAGCGTGTCCCCACCCCCAGCCAACGCCACGCGCCCCAAGGTGCTGGAAGCCCCGTCGATCTCCACGACGTACGCGGCCAGGGCACCAAAGCGCACCGTGTCCCCGGGTTGCAGCACGTCGCGAAGAATTCGCCTCCCGTTCAGGTAGGTGCCGCCCGAGGAGCCCACATCTTCAATAAGCAGCTGGCCATCCTCCACCCACAGCCGGGCGTGCCGGCGGGACACCGTCGGGTCGGGGATGACAAAGGCACACCCGGCCTCCCGCCCGACCAGCAGGGGGTCGCCTCCCACCTGCACCGGCCCGAGAGGGGGGATACCCCGCAGGCCGACCACCAGCGTGCCTTCCGGCCTTTGGGTTGACATTGCCGCGGCATCGTAGCAAAACCCGCAACGTGGTAGAATCTTCCGGTGCGACGCGCGGCGATGCGGACCGTCAGCTATCTGACCGAGCACAACTTTCCTCATCAAGTCCGGGGTAAGCGGTTTCCCGGGAGGATTTTGCGCACCGTGCGGTCCCAGTGGCATGCGGAGTCCGAGTTACCGCTGGTACGCATCGTCACCTTCAAGCACCCGTCACTGCCCGCCGAGTTCCAAAACCTACGTTTGGTGCAGGTCTCCGACGTGCACGCTGGCACCTTCATGCCCCCCTCCCGGCTGGCGCGGGTGCGCGAACTGGTGGAGGCCCTGGCGCCAGACATGGTGGTGTTTACCGGCGATCAGCTCGACCGCCGCGACGTGGACGCCGACATCTTCGTGCATGGCTTCGCAGGGCTCGACGCCCCCCTGGGGATGTACGGCGTGCTGGGCAACCACGACCACATGGCCGGCGCCCAGCTCGCCATCGAAGCGCTGACCGCCGTTGGCATCACGCCGCTGGTGAACCGCGCCGCGCTGCTGGAGCGGGGGAGGGCGCGGCTGCTGGTAGCGGGGGTGGACGATATCGACGCGGCGCCCGGGTGGGGACCCGAGTTTGGCGTCCTGCAGCGCACCGCGGCCGACTTCCGCCTGCTGCTCTGCCACCAGCCCAACGGCTGGCTGCGGGGCGTCCAGCAGGGGGCCGAGATCACCCTCGCCGGCCACACCCACGGTGGCCAAATCACCCACCCCGGCGGTCGCCTCAACCTGGCGCGCCTCGCCACACCCTTCGTCGTCGGCCCATACCTGCGGAACGACGCCATCCTTTACGTCTCCCGCGGTGTCGGGGTGAGCGGCTTGCTACCGGTGCGCTACGGCGCCCCGCCAGAGATCGACCTCATCACCCTGCGCCGCGGCCTCGTCCCCGCCGCGACGTAACGTCGCTGCGCCCAGCCCTTCAGCTGGCGACGGAATCCACGTTGCCGCCTTGACAATCTCAACGATAAGAGCCTAGATTTTTCTTTAACAAACTTCAGGAAAGGAGTCTCACCGTGAGCCGCCCCCCCGCCCTCGTTGCCTGCCTGCTGCTCCTCTCGGCCGCCGCCCTGGGCGCCTCTGCGGACCGCTGTGGGAACACCCTCGGCGAAGTGTTGTCAAGCTTCTCGCCGGAAATGCTGCAGCGGGCGCAGCCCGAGCTGGTCGCCGACGTCTTGGCCGGCCGCGTCAGCCTGGAAGAGTTTGCCAGCACCATCGGTGCGCCACTCTTCTCGGCCGGCGCCTCCGGCCACCTCGCCGCCCAGGCCACGACCACACCGCTGTACGAAAAGCAGTTCATCACCCACTGGCTGACCCACTACTACGCGATCCCTAGCACCATCGACGAAGACCGGGTCGGCGAAGCGGGTATCGACGGGCGCTACTCCGGACAGAGGATGACCGACAACCCCGCCTCGCCCAGCCTGGAAATCAATTACTGGACTGACAGCGCCGGGCGCGTGCGAACCACATACTGGAATGCCTTCAGAGAAGACGTCGAGACGGCCACCGGCTTCTGTTACAACTACGACACCACCGATCAGGTGCGCTATTTCGTCACTTGGGTGTTTGCGCCAAGCGCCCGCAGCGGCCAGGTCTGGGTGGGGGCGCACGACTACTTCAAGCTGTGGGTCAACGGCACCCTTGTCCTCCAGCGCACCAGCGGAGGCTCCAAGAGCTTCACCGCCGACGAGTACAAGGGCGCGGTGAACCTCAAGCAGGGGTGGAATCTGCTGGTCTTCAAACAGGGTTTTCCTGTCCTCGGGCCGTCCAGCTCGCCCAATGAGGACGACAAAACAAAGTATTTCAGTTTGCGCTTCACCCGCGACGCCGCCGGCACCCCCATGACCGACCTGCAGGCGGCGTTTGACCCCCAGTGTACGGACACCAGCTCGAGCTCGGGCCAGTACAGCCGAGTCTGGGCGCCCAACCTGGCCAGGATCGCCGGGGCCGGCGGCAGCCAGTGGAAGAGTCACCTGTCGGTGTTCAACGGCTGGCACATGCCCTGGCGTTTGCTCTTCCACTACTACAAGGAGGGCAACAATACCGGCACTCCCAGCGCCGCCAGAGCGCTGGTCGTGCAGCCGTACCAGACTCAGATGTTCGACAACGCCCTGGAGTCACTGTTCGGGGTAACCGGCAACGAAAAGGGGTACATAGTCGCATTCCATCAATACTATGTCTTTAGCCACTTCAATAGGTCTTACCGCTGGTTACGACTCAAAGTCTTTAACCAAGCATCCTCGGGCGCCTTCGGCATGGACGTGCCATTCCTCTATCACTACGACTCCTGGTTCAACCCACGCTGGGTGTCGGTACCCGGTGGGCTGGGGCGAATCAACCTGGGGCTAGTGCCCCGCCACAACCTGGGGGCGCGCACCTCGGTGAGGGTAATTGCCCTCCCGGAAGGAAGCGCCGCCAGGATCTTCAAGATATACGGGCCTTTCTCGGGGTTTTTCCAGATCAACGACGTGCTCACCGACCTGGGGTTGACCCCGGCCCAGGCGGAAAACCTCGCCCTCTGGGTGGAACTGGTTGCATTTGAGACCAACACGCCGTACTTCGCCTATATCACCATCAACGACGGCGTCCCGGCGCAGGGCAAGCCCGGCACATCGGACCCCCTCATGTACCTGCCCAACACCTTCGCCACCTTCCCTCCCCACTTGCAGTAGGCTCTCCGCTTTTCCCCGTTGACCGGCGGCCGGGCAGCCATTCACCCGGCCGCCGCGCCGTCCCCACCCCTACCCCCGCGGCCACAGCCAACCGAACACGCCCGCCGTGAACAGCGCGTAGATTAGCCCGTCGATGGTGCTCTTCAGCGTCGTCACCCACGAGCGCTTGTACCAGATAGCCAGCTGCCACAGCGCCAGTGCGTAGCCAGCAAACGCCGTGACACCGGCGAAACGGAACACCTGCAGATAGCTCGCCCCTGCCGGCAACGCCCGCCCCGCCACGTAGGCGGCGAACACCCCCACCACCACCGAGTACAAAAACCAAAGCGCCAAGCTCGCTCCCATACCCGACGCCCCTGGCGGCATCACCGTGATCGTGAAAACCGGCCCCTTCTTCAGCTTCTCGGCGAACTCCGGCGACGTCCGCTCGGCCATGGAGGAGGCCCGCGGGGCCATGTAGTCCCCAGGCGGGATCCCGAACGGCCGCAGCGCGTCCAGGACCTTGTCCTCCTGGGGCAACTGGCGGTAGTCCCCTCTGTGCCACGGCGTCGCCATGTGAATCACCAAGCTGAGGACGAACACTACCGCCGCCGACCCCAATACCGGCAGCCACAACACGTCAAATCCAACCATATCGCCTCCTTACTCGCGAGCGGGGCGGCCACCCGCCCGCCTCCTCAGTTGAGAAGCTCTCGCAGAGTCTACCACACCACCGCCGTCGATGACGCTCGGTGTCCGCCCCGCTCGCCGCGCCCGCAACCGTGGCCAGTGGGTACGAGACCGTGACCAGGGATCACGTTCGCGTCTGTGACTGGGTCGGTGTCGGTGCCCGTGACGGAAGGCCGGCCAGCGCCGGCAGGACAGCCCCTACAGCGTTTCGAAGCGGCCCTGGAAGAAGCGCAGCTTGGCCGGCTCGTAGACGAACTTGAGCCCCTTGATCTCGTGGCGGCGCTGGTAGAGACGGATGATCCCCTCGGCCACGGCGCGCATGTGGTCGTTGCTATACACCCGCCGCGGGATGGTCAACCGCACCAGCTCCAGCGCCGGGCGGTAGTTCTGCCCGGTTTCGGGGTTGCGCCCCTTGGACACGTTGCCGCGCTCCATCGCCCGCACGCCGGTCTCCACGAAGATCTCCGCCGCCAGCCGCTGGGCGGGGTATTGGTCCTGGTCGATGTGGGGGAGGAAGCGCTTGGCGTCGAGGAAGATGGCGTGGCTGCCCGGGGGGGTGACGATGGGCACGCCGGCCTCCTGCAGCAGCCGCCCCAAATAGGCGGTCTGGGCCAGACGCGAGCGGATGTAGCGGTCGTCCAGCATCTCTTCAACGCCGCGGGCGATGGCGGCCACGTCCGCGGTGGCCAGGCCGCCGTCGCTGATGTTGCCCTCGAAGATGCGCAGCATGTCCTGGGCGCGGCGCGCCAGCTCGGGGTTGTCGCGAAAGCACAGAACGCCGCCGATGTTGATGAGAAAGTCCTTCTTGCCGCTGATCGTGCAGCCGTCGCCGTAGAGCATTATCTCGCGCACGATGTCCTCGATCTTGACGGCGGCGTAGCGCTCATCGCGCATCTGGATCATGCAGGCGTTCTCCACCACCCGGGTGGCGTCGAAGTACACGGGAATGCCGCGACGGGCGCAGTACTCGTAGACCTCGCGCAGGTTGTCCATGCTGGCGGGCTGGCCGCCGGCCATGTTGACCGAGTGCTCGAAGGAGACGTAGGCGATCTTCTCCACCCCGTGCTGCCTCACCAGGGCGTCCAGTTTGTTCAAATCGATGTTGCCCTTCCACGGGAAGTCGCGCTGCGGATCGTGGGCCTCGTCGACGATGACGTCGACGAACACCCCGCCGGCCAGCTCCTGGTGCAGCTTAGTGGTGGTGAAGTACATGTTGCCGGGCACCAGCTGCCCGGGGGTGATGCAACACTGGCTCAAGATGTGCTCGGCCGCTCGCCCTTGGTGGGTGGGGATGATGTGACGGTAACCGAACAGCGATGACAGGCGCTGCACCAGCCGGTGGTACTCGTCGCTGGCGGTGCAGCAGGCGCGCGCCGCATCGTAGGCCGCCCACTGATCGGTGCTCATGGCAGAGGTACCCGAATCGGTGAGCAGGTCAATGGTGACGTCGGCGGAGCGCAACAGAAAGGTGTTGTAGCCGGCGGCGCGGATGGCCTTCTGCCGCTCCTCGCGGGTGAGCGTCGCCACCCGCTCGATGGTGTGGATCTGGTACGGAAAGGTGTCGAAGCGGTACGGCTCGATGTGCGGAAACACCCAGTGGTAAGCCATTTGGTCCCGCCAGGTACCGCTGGCCGTCACCTGTAGCGGCGGGATGCGCTGGCGCTGGTCCGCCAAGGCGATGATGGCGTCGGCCACCTGGTCCAGCTGCTCATTGAGCAGCGCCAGCCGGGGGATCCGCACTGGCACCAGAGTGTCCCTGCCCACCAACCCGTGCGCCAAAGCGCGCACCCCCGAAGACAGGTAGAGCGCCGCCGAAAAGGTGTCCTGCGCCGTCTCCCCCGCCTGGGGCAACAGCTCGGCGGCGCGCACGTAGGCGCCGTCGCAGCCCCGCTCGATGGGCACGCCACCGGCCGCCAGGCGGTCGCAGAAGCGCTCGGTCTGGTGCATCACCCAGTGCACCTCGGCCTCGTCGCACATCTCCACCAGGCCGCGGGCCAGCACCTCCATGGTGCGCCCGGCCATGCCACCGTAGGTGTGCAACCCTTCGTATACCACCACCTCGTTGATAAACTTCTCGTGCAGGGACGGGATGTCGGTGGTCAAGATGCCGCCGGTGTTGCACTTGGGGTCCTGCGCGCCGTCCATCTGGAAGATGTGGACGGTCTTGGCGATCTGCTTGACAATGGAGGCGATGGACCGGTCGGCGTAGCCGCTCTCGTGGCGCTGAATGACGAAGGCGTTCTCGATCACCCGCGAGCCGTCGCAGATCACCTTGACCCCGTAGCGGTCGGCCAGTTCGCGCACCGCCGTAAGGTTGGCGAGGCTGAACGGGTGGCGCCCGTCAGCGAAGGCCTGCAACCCCACCAGCGCCACCTTTCCGCCTTCCAGCAGGGTGCGCAGCGCCGCGAGGTCCAGATTGCCGGTAAACACCTCGTCGGTGGCGTCGCGCACGTCCGGGTACTGGATCCCCAGCGCCTGGAGCTGGTCCATGCGGGTGCGCGCGTTGGAGGGCAGCATCGCACCCTTGGGCACCAGCGTCGCCACCACCAGCTTCACGCACCCCAGCACGTTGTGGGTGGGGCACACATACGTGTGGCCGAGCACCTCGTGCACCGCCCGTTCCAGCGCCTCGAAGTTGCGCGAGCCGGCGTACGCCTCATCGCCTACCAGCTGGCCGGCCAGCTGCTCCTGGGAGAAGGCCGAGGTGCCCAGGGAGCACATGTCGAAGGACACCTGCGACGGCGTCAGATGGAAGACGTTGAAGCGCGCCTCGGACAAATACCGCTTGCGCTGCTCCCGGGTGGGAAAGGACAACAGGCGCACCGTTTTGATCTTGTGGGGCTCGTGCAACGGCATCGTCGCCTCCTTTCGGCCTCGCCAACCCCCAGGGGGCCCGGCGGTAGGGGGTACGATTGGAGCCCGTAGTCTAGCGCCTCGCCCACCGGCGACCACCCCTAAGCAGCGAGCTGCTTCCGTGCCGCTCCTGCGGCCACCCGCGGTGCTGACCACGCCTCGTCATCGACCACCGGCATGGCTGCGGCGGAGGGGTACGCGCTTTTATAATTGAAGCATGGCGACGCCCACCACCCTCCCCACCCTCGCTTTCGTGTTGCGGAACTATAAGAACTTCAACGCCCGCGCCCTGCGCGATGCGCTCCTCGCTTACCGCCGCCACTTGGACGCCGGCGGCACCATGTTTTGGGCGATGGCGGGGGCGATGTCCTCGGCGCAGCTGGGCATCACCCTGGCGCCGGCCATCCGCGCCGGGCTGGTGCACGGGTTGTCGGTGACCGGGGCCAACTTGGAGGAGTCCCTCTTCCGCCTGGTCGCCCATCACAGCTACAAGGACTTCCCTGACTACCGCTACTTCACCAAGGAGGACGACCAGCGTATCCTCGAGCAGCGCATGCGCCGCGTCACCGACACCTCCATCCCCGAGGACGAGGCGTTCCGGGCGGTGGAGCAGCACATCGTGCCCATGTGGAAGCGGGCTAGCCAGCAGGGCGAGCGGCGCTTCTGGCACGAATACTTCTACGAGCTGGTGCTGGCTCTGCCGCCGGCGCTGTACGAGGGCGACCCGGAGGCGTGCTGGCTGCTGGCCGCCGCCCAGGTCAACCTCCCCCTCGTGGTCCCAGGCTACGAGGACTCCACCTTTGGCAACATCTTCGCCTCCTACGTCAAGACCGGCGAGTGCAACGCCGCTATCGTCAAGTCGGGGATTGAGTACATGGTGGCGTTCTACGACCAGTACCGCCAGTTGGCCAGCCACGGCCCCGGCGTCGGGTTCTTCCAAATCGGCGGCGGCATCGCCGGCGACTTCCCCATCTGCGTGGTGCCGTCCCTCAAGTACGACCTGGGCGAAAGTGTGCGGCCGTGGGCCTACTTCTGCCAGATCTCCGACTCCACCACCTCCTACGGCTCCTACTCCGGCGCCACCCCCAACGAAAAGATCACCTGGGACAAGCTCACCAAAGACACCCCCATGTTCGTCATCGAATCGGACGCCACCATCGTCGTGCCGATCATCCTGCAAGCCCTCTTGGAGAGTGCCGCCGACCCAGCCGGCGCGGCTGCCCTCATCGCCGCCGCCACCTCGCCCGCATAGCCCTCACCAGACATCGGCCGTACGCCCAATACCGACCCGCCAAGGAGATAGGGAGGAAAAACCGTCACAGCCGTGCGCTGCGCTCCCTCCCCCTTGGCACGGTGCTTGGCGTTTGACCTCGGATCACGGAAACAGATGATCGGCGCCCCTCAACCTGCCCGTCTATTCATCACTTCGCGGGCGGCGAAGCGGCCGAGGTCGAGCATGGTGGCGATGTCGGTGCGGGTGAAAGAATCGATCTGCACGTCGATGGGCATGGCGGGGTGGATGACGCGGATGGGGATGAAACGGTAGCCGCGCAGCGGGCCAGACTCCACGGGCGAGCCGTCGCGCGGGCAGTACTCGTTGATGTAGCTCGCCAACTCCAGGTCGTTGCGCAGGATCTCGTTGGTCATGATGGTCACCACCCGGTCCACCAGGTGCAGGATGTTGCCGCGGTGGACGTCGCTGCCTGTGGTCTTGAGCGGCTGGCAGGCGACGCAGACGATCTCGGTGGCGCCCGCGTCGATGGCCTGCTTTAAGGGGGCGATGTCGCGCATGCCACCGTCGTAGTAGGGGCGGTCGCCGATGAAGGAGATGGGCATCATGATGGGGATGGCGGTGGAGGCGATGATGTAGTCCAGCAGGTTGGGAAACCCCAGGGAAGCGTAGACGATCTCACCGTCGGCCAAGTTGACGCAGCCGGCGTAGAACGCCACCGGCGAGTTGCGCAGGTTTGACTCGTTCAACTCCTTTCTGACCAGCGCCTTGAGCCGGTCGGTCTTGACCAGGCCGTCGAAGCGGGAGAACAGCGCCGAGAGCGCCACCTTGCCCCGCGAGCGCACCTCGATGATGTCCGCCGGTTGCGTGACGTTGTCCCTCCAGAACTGCACCAGTTGGGCGCCGATGGCCGGCCAGTCGGGCACTCCCCCGCCGGCGCGCCCGGCGCGCTCGGCGAGGAAGGCGCCGTTGAGCGCCCCCACCGAGATGCCCGTGATAATGCGGGGCGCAAAGCCGCGCGCCAGGATCTCCCCCAACGCCCCCGCCTGGAAGGCACCCTTGATGGACCCTCCGCCCAGGACCAGCGCCTGCATGTGACCTCCTTTCCCGCGCTGCCGCGCCGTGGTGTGCCAATGCTGCAGCATACATACCAGAGGGTGGGAGGGCGTGTCACCACCCCCATGGGTGATGCAAAAAGAGGACAAGAGGACATTGGGGGGTCCGAGGCCAAGGAAGGGGGCTGGATGAGGCCGTCGTCGGCGCGCGAAAGCGCGCCGCGGAGCCGACGTGACTGGGTACGGGAGGCGGCAGGCCACTTTGCCCGCTTCGCCACCGGCTTCGCGCCCGTGGGCCGGCGCCGTTTCCGCATCCCGGCGGGGCCGCGCCGGTGGGGTGGACAGCGCTGGCTGGCGGAGCGGATGGGGAAACCGCCCGGCGGGATTATCCGGGGGGCGGGCGGGCGTTTCCCGCGGCGGGAGGAAAGCCACCATGAAGGCACTGGTTGTGATGTGGCTCGTGGTACTGGCCGCGCCGGCGTGGGCGCAGAAGCCGAAGAAACCGCAACCGGTCACCGGGGAGCTGGTGGCCAAGGGCCGGCACTTCGAGATCCGCCTGGAGGACACCACCGTTTCGCGGGACCGCATCGGGGACGCGGTCATCGAGTCGTGGGTGCACAAGGGCCGGGTGTACACCACCTCCAGCAAGACCGCCACGGGGCGCGCCTTATGGTCGGAGCGTTTCGAAACTTCCGGTGCCGACCTGCGCGATGGCGCCAACTGGCTGGTGGAGGACGTCAACGGCGACGGCTGGGATGACTATCGCTACGTCAAGACCCGCCTGCCCCACTGCAAGTACTGGTGGACGTTCCTGTGGAACCCGGAAAAAGAACAGTTCGACTTCGCCTCGAAGCTCTCCTTCGACACTACCCCAGAAAACCGACCCCTCGGCCGGAAATGCCTCTGACCAGGGGACCTCTCCCCCGGTGGAGGCCGCCATGCCCGTGGGCGCCAGGCCCGGAAGCGTCCCCATCGGCGCACCCACCAGTCGGGCGGCCACCGGCGCCTCACTGGGGGGTCCGCCTCCCCTTGGATTCCTTCCTGGGGTGGACGGGGGGCTGCACGTCGGAGCTGTCCTCGTAGGGGCGGACGGCCGCGGGACCGCGGTGGAGCAGGCGCACCAGTTCGAGCTGGGTGGAGGCGCCGGTCTTGGCGAAGACACTGGCGAGCTGAGTGTGGGCGGTGTGGCGGGTGATGCCCGCCTCGGCCGCCGCGGCGGTGAGGGAGCGGCCGTGGGCCAGGCTCATGGCCAGGCGGCTCTCGGCCGGGGTGAGGCCGTAGAGGTCGCGCAGCAGGCGTTCGGGGGCAACGTGAGTGCGCGCGGGATCAGCAATCAAGACGACGGCCGCCGGCCCGCCCGCGCCGGCGCCCCATTTCGGGCGGGCCAGGGAGACGACGATGATATCCAGGGGCGCTGCCCGCAGCGCCCGCGCCAGGCGCAGGCCGGCGCTGCGCGTGCGGCTGGTCGCCGTCGCCTCCGCGCGGTGTCGCGGACGGCGGCGTGCAACCGCGTCGTGGCCGCGTGGCTGTTGGCGCTCAGCGCGCCGCCGGTTACCCGCAAGCCGTCGCCCGCCGCCAGGATGCGCTCGGCGAGCCGATTGATGATGAGAGGACGGGCGCTTTCGTCCACCAGCACGGCACCCAGGGCGAGACGGTCGAAGGCCGCAGCGGAGGCGGTGCTGGCGTACTCGGCGCTGCTGACGCGCTGCTGAATGGTGAAGGCGGGGGCGACGTGGGGCAGCCACGCCGCCAGGGTCTGGCCGTCCGCTTCCCGAAACGGCCGGCTGGCGGCGCGGAAGAACCACAGCGACACGAAGACGCCCTCCCCGGCCTGCAGGGCGGCTCCCAGGGCGTGCACCAGTCCGGCCGGCTGCAACACCAGTCGCCCGAATTCGGAGTCCGCGACCTTCTCCACGGCGACAGTACAACCAGTGATGACCGGGGCTCCAGCCGGCGTTCGGCCGCCTCGCAGAGGGGGTCGGCGGCCGGGTCGATGGTGGAGCAGGCGAGGGCGATGGCGGGGTCCAGGCCGGCGGTGGCCAGCACCCCGGCGGTGTGGTGATGGGCGGCGCCGGTCTTGAGCAGCGCAGCGGGCGCCGCTAGCGGCAGCGCCAGCGCCGCTAGCGCATTGGGCCACAGGTCAGGGTCCAGGGCCGCCTCGTAGAGCACCCCGGTGACGCTGAGGGGGTCGGCGGTCCTGCCCTTCTGGCCGGGTGGTCCGGCGGTGCGACTTTCGTGCCCGATCATGGATTCAGAGCGACCGGCCAAGCCTATCATGGGCGCGCGGGCCGCGCTACCACCCGCTAGCAGTCACTCCTTCTGCAGTCCGAGGGAGCGCAGGTGGTAGAGCAGCCCTTGGCGGGTGAGGCCGGCGCGGCGGGCGGCCTCGCTGCGGTTGCCGCCGGTGGCGGCGAGCAGCGCGGTGAAGTACTCCTGGAGGAAGCGCTGGCGGGCGAGTTCGAAACTCCCCAACCCCGTGGTGTCTTCGCGCCGCGGGGCGAGGTCGAAACGCTCGGGGCCCAACACCTCGCCGGCCCCAGCGTCCACCACGGCGCGGCGGATCGCCCACTCCAGCTCCCGCGCGTTGCCGGGCCAGGGAGCCTGCCGCAGCGCCTCCAGAGCCGCCGGAGCCAGCCTTACCCCAGGGCGTTGAAACTCGCGCGCCGCCCGCTCGCAAAACAGCAGCGCCAGGTCGGCGATGTCCTCCCGGCGGTCGCGCAACGGTGGTAGGTGGATTACTGCGGCGGCGAGCCGATAGTAGAGGTCCGCGCGAAACTCCCCGCGGGCCACGGCGGCCGGGAGGTCCCGGTTGGTGGCGGCCACGAAGCGCACGTCCACCACCCTCACCCGCGTTGAGCCCAGCCGCCGCACCTCCCGCTCCTGCACCAGGCGCAAGAGCTTGGCCTGCAGCTCCAGGGGCAGTTCCCCGATCTCGTCGAGAAACAACGTCCCTCCCTCGGCGGCCTCCACCAGACCCTCGCGGTCCTGATCGGCGCCGCTGTAGGCACCGCGTACGGTGCCGAACAGCTCCCGCTCCAGGATGGGCGCCGGGAAGGCGGCGCAGTTCACTGGCACCAGGGGCCCCCGCCGTCCGGAGAACCGGTGTACCTCGCGGGCGACCAGCTCCTTGCCGGTGCCACCTTCGCCAGTAATCAGGACCGGCAACGGCAGGGGCCCCCAGCGGGCGATGAGCTCTCGCACCCGCTGCAAAGCCGCAGAGGACCCCACTAGCCCGTCCAAATCGTTGCGGGGGTTGGAGTTGGCCTCCAACCGCGGACCGGCAAGGAGCGCCACCCCCTCCAGGGCGGCCCGCACCAGCGCGTCGTCCGCCCCACCCCAGCGCACGGTCACGCCGGCGGTGGCGAGGGCACCGTCCTCCACCTCACCCTCTCCCCAGGCGCCCAGCAGGTCGCCGCCGCGCCAGACCTCCACCCTCCTCACCCCCAAGGCGCGCGCCAAGGGATCGAGAAACTCCGGCTGCACGCAAGCCGTACCGGCGGTGAGGGCGCGCACCAGCGCCCGTACCACAGTGAGGGGATCCCCCCGCCCCACGGCGTGCATGGTCGCCAGCCACCCATCCAGCTCCGCCTCGCGCAGGATCTTCTCGGCGCGGCGCAGCAGCGGGTCCCAGGAGGGGTCGGGACGTTCGCCGTGGCGCTGCAGCAGGCGCACCAAGCGCGCCAGACCCACCGCCCCCTCCCGCGGCAGGCGGGCCAGCTGGCGCTCCGCCCGCTCCCGAGCCACTTCTCTCTCACCCCGGCGCCACGCCGCGTACATTGCGGCGCACGGTACCACCCCCCACCGCGGCGGCAGCTCCGGGTTCGGATCGTGCCCCCCTGCGGCCGCCAGCACGGCGCTAGCCAGGGCGCGATCGCTCTCCTCGGCGGCAGCAAGAGCCGCCGCTACGGCTCCCAGGTCGCCCTCCGCCAGGGCCAGGTGCAGGTGCAGCGAGCCCACCGCCAAGGCGAGCAGCCTCCAGGCGGGATTCCTCTGACTTATGCCCTGCAGCCGCGGCAACGTCGCCCGGACCTGGTCGAGGCGACCCCGCACCAGCTCGCCGCGGGCCTCCTCGGCGGCGTTGGCGGCGGCGTGCAGCTCGCCGCCGACACCGGCAGGGGGCGGTACGCCGGCCAGCAGTTCCCGCGCCTGGCGCCAGCGCATCAGGTCGTTGGCCACCCCGGCGCGGTTGGCCCGCACCACGTACAGCGCCCGCTGCGTGCCGGCCCGCTCCAGATACGCCTCCGCCAGGCCGTAGTAGCGCTCCGCCTCGCCCAGGCGAGCCCTCACCACGTGAACGGTGGCCAGATCGGCGCACAGCTCCCCCAAAGCCAGCGGATTCAGTCCGGACGAAACTCGCAAGGCGGCGCGCAGCGCCGTGCCCGCCGCGCCTACCGCGTCGCGCCGAAAGGCGTCCAGACCGCGCAGGTGCAAATACCGCGCCCGCAGCCACCGGGTCCACCGGCACCAGGCCTGCCGGCGCAGCCGGCCCAGCGCCGCCGCCCCCTCCAGGGCCGCGCGGTACAGCGCCGCCTCGTCGGCCAGACGGCCACCGTGCCGCGCCGCTTGGTCCAACTGTCGCCTCTCCTCGGTGGCGTCGCCGCGCTGGTGGGCCAGCTCCGCCGCGAGGAGCGCCCGGCGCGCCGCCAGCCGTGGATCGGTCATCTCCCCGTCAGCGGCGGTCAGAGCGTCGGCGGCCTCCTTAAGCAACCCGACCAGCAGGCATCGCCAGGCCTCGAGGAGGTGCCAAGTGGCGTTCCGCTCCGCTGCGGCGACCTCCCCCAGCAACTCGGCGGCCTCCCTCAGCCGGCCTAACGCCACAGCCGCCTCCGCCCCCAACAGCGAGAGGGGGGAGGGGCGGGGGACGGCGGAGGCGAGGCCGAGGACCTCCAGGGCGTCTTGCTCCTCGTCCAGATGGCCGGAGCACCACGCGATCAACGGCTGCCACTGCCCCGCCGCCAAGGCTCGGGCCACCATCCCCGCCAGCGACTCCGCCGGCAGCGCCGTGGCTAGGACCCGCGTCCGTTCGGCATCGGGCGGCCGCTCCGACGGCTGCACCGCGCGCCATCGCCCGCCGTGCCGCTGCGCCAGCCCCAGACGCTCTAGCTCGGCCCAGGTTTCGGCACCTACACCCAGCGCGGCGCCCTCGGCCGGGTCCAACCCGACGGGGGAAGCGCTGAGCCAAAGAAGGGCGGCCCGGGCCGCCGCCGAGGCCAGCAGCTCCCGGCCGGCCGCCTCCCCTCCCCCGCCCGGGGGCGCTGCGAAGCCGGCAGCCGCACCTGCCGCCAGCACCTGGGCCGCTAGCCGCGCCCGGCCGGCGCTGCGCTCCCGTGCCGCCCGCGCGTGCGCCGCACCCCCACCCCCGCCCAGCGGGAACACCCACACGGCGCCCTCGTCCCCATCGATGGCCAGGGGTACGGAGCCCGCCACCGGCAGGGTGGTCAGCACCAACAACGCCTCGCCGGTGGCGGCGGCACGGGCCTGTTCCTGCGCCACTTCGGCCTCGTCCAAGGGCCCGGCGACGATGCTCCCTTGCCGTGTCCCGGCTTGGCGCGCCAACGCCACCGCGGCGGCCAGCCGCGGGAGAAGCTCCTCCTCTTCGACCCACACGGTCCCTTCCTGGGGCACCTGCAGGCGCCGCGCCCACAGCGCCCGCCCCGCACCCTGGCGATGCTGCAGACAGGCGTGGGCGCGGCCGCACCCGCCCAGCACTTGGGCCAGCCTCCCCGAGGTTTCGCCGGGCAGCGCGGCGGCCACCGCGCCAGCCAGCGCAGCGCGGCGCTCGGGCAGGAGCGCGGCTAGCAGCGGCAGCACCAGCCGCGCGGCGAGGGCATCGTGGCCCAGCAGGCGCTGCCCGGCCGGAGTGCGAAACCCGGGATCATCGAGACGCCAGCGGGGCAGCTCAGGCAAGCGCACCGCCGCCCCGGCCCCGTCCCTCACCAAGCGGGCGCCCCGTAGCAGCCGGCGCTCCGGGTACCACCCCTGGGCCAGAAGAAACTCAGCCGCTGACAGAAGTTGCAGAGCTGCGGCGGCGCGCACACCCAGGGGAGCTTTGGCCAGGCGGGTCAGGTGCTCCCCCGCTGCGGCGGCGCTAGTTCCGCTCCTCTCCTCCGGCACCGGCAGAAACGGGGCGTCCCAGCGCAACAGCTCCGCCTGCGCCGCCATCCGCCTCTGGAGATGCATTAGCGCCCCCCGACGAGGCGCCGCCAGCGCGGCCAGAAATCGGGCCACGACTTGGCGACACACCCGGGGTTGCTCACCCGCACCCCGGGGACCACGCAACCGGCCACCGCCAGCGCCATGGCGATGCGGTGATCGCCGTGGGGATTGAGGGGCCCTTGCGGCGCTGGCCCCCCCGCACCGGGGCGGGCCGAAAAGCTGGCTTCGTCCCACTGCACGTCGAAACCCAAAGAGCGAAGATGGCTACCCATCACCGCCAGGCGGTGGCTCTCCTTGGCGGCAAGCCCCCCAAGCCCCTCCAGCCGACCGCCAGCGCAAGCCACGACCACTGCCAGCGCCGGGAACAGGTCGGGGGTGTCGCGCAGGTCGGCTTCGAGGCAGCGCCTCGCCGGCCCCTCCACCACCACGCCGGCACCTGTATCGGTGGCGGCACATCCCGCCTGCTCCAGCAGGGCGAGTACCACCGCGTCCCCCTGGGGGCTGTCCCGGCGCACCCCCGTCACCTCCACCCGCCCCCCGGCCACCGCGGCGGCGCACAGCGGGAACGCCGCCGCCGACCAGTCCCCTTCCACCGTGACGGTGGCCGGCCGGAGCTTCCCCTCCACCCGCCAGGTGCGCCCCTCATCGCCAGCCGTGGCGCGTACCCCGAACGCCGCCAGCACCTGGGCGGTGAGTGCCAGGTAGGGGCGCGACGGCGGCGTGCCGGTCAAAGCCACGGTGAGACCCCCTGGCAGCCGCGCCCCCAGCAGCAACAGCGCCGAAACGAACTGGCTCGACGCGCCGGGGTCGAGCACCACCTGGTCCCCAACCAGCTCCCGCCCCTCCACCGCCAGGGGCAGAGACGCACCATCCGGCGGCGTGCGGACCTCCGCCCCCAACTGGCGCAACGCCGCCACCAGCGCCGCCACCGGCCGCTGGCGCAGGCGGGGGACACCGTCCAGCACCCACCGGCCCGGCGTGGCGGCCAGTTGCGCCAAGAGAAAACGCAGGCCCGTGCCGTTGTTGCCCATGAACAGGGTGGCGCCGGCAACGGGCGCGCGCCCGCCGGCGGCCACGCCGCCCTCGTCCCAGGTCAGCCGGTAGCCCGCCGCTTGCAGCCCCCCGAAGAGCAGACGAGGATCTTCCGCATCCAGCGGCCGCTCCACCCGAGACGGCGCCCCCGCCATCGCCGCCGCCACCACCGCCCGTTGCGTCAAGCTCTTGGACGGAGGCACGGGGATGCTGCCGTACACCCCCTTTGGCGCGTGCGGTGCCACCGCTCCGTCGAGGTCCATGGCCTTGCTAGGGTAGCGCGTCCGTCGCGACTTCGCGCTGCGCCTAGGTGGCTGGCAGTGCCTTGCCAGCGCCGCCCGCGGGACGCACATTGGGAGCATGAGTGCGACTTTAGATTCGCTGTCGGCAACGCGCCGCGACCTTGCCCTCGCCCACCCCTCCGGCAAGCTGGTGTGCGTCGCCTGCGCCCACCGCTGCAAACTGGGCGACGGTGCCCGGGGCGTGTGCCTGGTGCGCCGACGCGATGGCGACGGGCTTGCGGTGCCCTGGGGGTACACCGCCGGCGTTGCCGTCGACCCCATCGAAAAGAAGCCGTTCTTCCACTTCCTCCCCGGCAGTCGCGCCCTCTCCTTCGGCATGCTGGGGTGCGATCTACACTGCGCCTACTGCCAGAACTGGTTCACCTCCCAGAGCCTGCGCGATGAGCGCGCCACCACTCACACCCTCCCGGTGACCCCCGAGCAGCTGGTGGCTGCGGCGCGGCAGCATGGCTGTGCGGTCATCACCTCCACGTACAACGAGCCCTTGATCACCGCCGAATGGGCCCACGACGTGTTTACCCTCGCCAAGGGCGCCGGGCTGCGCACCAGCTTCGTCTCCAACGGCCACGCCACCCCCGAAGTGCTGGACTACTTGGCCCCCGTCCTGGATGCCTGCAAGGTGGACCTCAAGTCGTTCCGCCCGGAGACGTACCGCGCCTTAGGGGGCAAGCTGGAGGCGGTGAAAGCAACCATTGGCGCGCTCCTGGCGCGAGGAATTTGGTGCGAGGTGGTCACCCTAGTGGTGCCAGGGTTCAACGACAGCGATGACGAGCTGGCCGCCATCGCCGCCTTCCTCGCCGGCGTCTCGCCCCAGCTTCCCTGGCACGTCACCGCTTTTCACCCCGACTACCAGATGACCGACCCCCCCCGTACCCCCGCCGCCACCCTGGCCCGCGCCGCGGCGCTGGGCCGGGCCGCCGGTCTTCAGCATGTGTACGCCGGCAACCTGCCCGGCCAGCTGGAGGGCTTGGAGGACACCCACTGCCCCGGCTGCGCCGCCGTCCTCATCCGGCGTTGGGGATTTGAGGTACTGGGCAACCGCCTCGGCGGCGACGGCCGCTGTCCCCACTGCCACACCCCTATCGCCGGGGTGTGGAGCTAGGCTCCCCACTGGACTCGCGCCCCTCGCCGCGGCGAAGGCGTCAAGCGTGCCTGCGCCTGCGTCGCTCATGTCCGTGGGCGGGTCTTGGACCCTGGCGGTGACGGTGGCGGGGACCGTGTCGGTGTGGGTGCCTGCGTCAGTGTCCGTGGCCGCGTCGCGGGCAGGCTCGCCCTCGGACCGCGAGACCCGGAACGCCCCCCGGGATGAGCGGGGGCACTGCCGCTTCGGACGCCCTCGAGCAGCGGGCCTGCGGGCCCGCGCTCCGCGGCACCGCACCGGTGAGTGTGATGGTCAGAGTGATCGCGGCCGGCGACTATCACCCAGGGTGGCTCTCGGGGATGGTGGCCAAACCCCGCACCCCGCGGGGGCCATCGGCATCGCCGGCGAGGGGCCTGGCCCCCATGCGCTCTCGAAGTCTCGCTACCTCTTTTAAAAAACTCGGATCACCGCGGCGTTTTCGTCGGGCGCTCGCACCGGTGAACCGCACGGCAGTGGCCGCGCCCCCCCTTGAGAGGCGAGGAGTTCTAGCACCCATTGCTCCTCGGCGCGCCGGGCGGTGAGCAAACGGCCGCCAGCGCCGGGCACCGCTGCGCAGAAAACCAACTCTCCGGCGGCGGTGGACAGGTAACCGGCAAGGACGCTGACACCGCCATCGGTGGCGATGAGGGTACCGGTCTTTCCCACCAGAGCAGCGGCCGCTTCGCTGCTGGACAGACGGGGGAAGAAGCGCGTCACCGTACCCGGATCACACCCCGCCTGAGGCAGCACATCGGCCACCTTCAACCCCAGCCGATCGCAAGTGGAACGGAACTCTTTCAACAGGGCCACCACGCCCCGCGGCGTCAGCGCGTTGCTCCCCAGACCGGAGACCGTCTCCAGCCGTACCTGGCGGGGGGGCACCCGACAGCGGGCGGCAATCAGGCCGGCCAGCTCCTCCGGGGGCCCGAGAATCTCCCCCAGTCGTTCGATGTCGTTGTTGGAATAGGCGTTAAAACGCTTGAGGATATCCACCAAAGGGGCGGAGCGGTGAACCATCAGCAGCTCGCCCTGGCGCCGTTCACCGTCCACCCCTAACCCGCCTGCCACCTCGACGCGCGGCGGCGCACCCACGTCCAAGCCCCGGCGATGGGCGAAGGACCTCCAGGCGGCGCGCTCTGCTGAGGTCCACCGGCGAGGATCCCATGCCTGCCGCAGCCGGCCGGCCATGGCCAAGCCGCGGCGGATGGGGTCGCTGTTGCGTCCCGAAGACCCGTTCTCCCACCCCATCCAGAAGGTCCGACTCACGATGAGCGCGCCGCTCACCCGGCGAATCCCTGCTTGATTGAGCGCGTGGGCCACTAGAAAGGCGTTCTCGAAGTGAAAATCCGGATCACCGCCACCCTGCACCACCACATCGCCCTTGACCTCGCCCTGCTGGGGCAGCACCTGCCCGCGGGCGAAAAAGCGGGTTTCGAAGCGGAACTCGCTCCCTAAACGCTCCAGTGCCCACAGGGAGGTGGCCACCTTAACCACCGAAGCAGGGTTGACCGCGTCATCGCCGGCTCGCTCGGATACCACGGCACCGCCGGCGCCTTCGACGTACCAGTTCATGGTGAGAGGCACTGGAGGGCGTCGGCGGGCAGTGGCCGGTGCTGCACCGGGGGCGGCGAGGCCGTCCGGTGCACCCCCTAGCAGCGCCAAGGTGAGGAGGGCCACGCGCATCACGGCTGGCCATTGTACCTGCGCCAAGCCGTGGCCAAGTTGGAGTCCCTCCCCCCCGCGCCCTGGGGCGGGAGGATCGCGCCCCCCAACCCCCGTCGCATCTTCACCGAGTTACGGTAAACTTATGGCTAGGCTCAACCATGGAGCGCATCCTAATCGTTGACGACTCCCCGGTGGTGGTGGCCACCCTGCAGGGCTGGCTTGAGCACCATGGCTTCGAGGTGGTGACCGCGGCGTCCGGCGCGGAAGCGCTGGCCCGGGCCTCGTCGTTGCCCGACCTAGTGCTGCTCGACCTCACGCTTCCCGATCTGACCGGGGTGGAAGTGCTGGAGCGACTGCGGCGTGACGAAGCTCTCTCACGCATCCCGGTGGTGGTGCTCACCGCTTCGACGGCCCGCAACGATCGCATCACCTGTCTGGAGCGGGGAGCCGAGGATTTCCTCTCCAAGCCGGTGGACGAAGCCGAGCTGGTCGCCCGGGTACGTTCCCTGCTACGCTCCAAGCGGCTGTCCGACCGCCTGCTCAGATCGTTTCTTGAGCTGGATCGACTGGGGGAGTTTGCTGAATCGTTCACGGCCCAGAGCCTTGCCGACTGGAAAGCGGCCGAGGTTGCCAGCGGCATGGCTCGCCACCTGCTTGGCGGTTCACCTCACGCTACCAACCACCCTCGCTACGCGTGGGCCGGGCAGACGGTGAAGCGACGAATCGTGGGCGCCGCCTGGCAGTTCGATGACGACGTCTGGCAGCAGCGAGCGACGTTCTTCTCCACCCAGGAGCTGCATGGGGCCCTGGCGCCGTTCGGGAGAGGCGCCGGCCAGTACGTGTCCAAGACTCCAATGCCCCAGCCGCTGGCCCAGCTCCTGCGCTTCCCCACCGATCCGGTGCCTGGGAACTTCGTCGGATTGTGGTGGGAGGAGGGTGTGGTGATCACCGCCGGCTACCCGTGGGAGGTGGGTGCCTGGGACTTTCCGCTACTGCGCGCCACGGTGCGCTCCTGGCGGGTGTTTGAGCGGCTCCGCTACGAGGCCCGGCAGGCGGAGCAGGCGTTCTTCCGCACCCTGGAGGCGCTGGCGCTGGCGGCCGAGTTCTACGAGCCGGATACCGCTGCGCACGTCCGCCGCGTCGGCGCCTTCTCGCGCGAGCTGGCGCGGGCGCTGGGGTGCGAAGGCCACTTCGTCAAGTGGATCGCCCGCTCGGCGCAAGTGCACGACCTCGGCAAGATGACCATTCCCCTGGCCCTGGTGCTCAAACATGGGGAGCTGACGCCTGCGGAGCAAACCCTTATGCGCCGCCACACCGTCAACGGGGCGCGCCTGTTGGCCGGCGGCCCGCACCTGGAGATGGCGCGGCGCATCGCCCGCTCCCACCACGAGAATCACGACGGTTCGGGGTACCCGGACGGTCTGCGCGGCGGCGACATCCCCCTGGAAGCCCGCATCGTGCGGGTCGTGGACGTGTACGACGCGCTGCGCGCCCATCGCCCGTACAAGGCCGCGCTCTCCCACGAGCAGGCGCTGCGCACCATGCGGCACGGCGATGCACGGGTGCGACCGACTTTCTGGGACCCCGCGGTGTTCGAGGCTTTCTGCGACCTCCACCGGAGCATCGCCGCTCTGCACGGAGATCTTCGGGGCAGCGACCACGCCGCATCTCCCCAGCTGGAGGGGGAGGTGGAGGCGAGGTGAAGGACAACGACGAGCCCGCCAAAGCGTCCCCTCCCCCCGGCGAACTGCCGTCTTCCCCGGTAGCCACCCCTCCCGTGCGCCTCTGCCCCAACTGCGGAGGGCTTTTGCGCGAGCGCTCATGCAAGCTCAGCTGCCCCACGCCGGGGTGCGGCTTCTTTCTCTCCTGCGCGGACTTCGTCTAGCTCCGGCGCCGCCGGCTGTTTACCCCTGCGCCGCGAAGATCGCCCGGGCGATGGCGATGTTGTCGCGGTGACCGGTGAACCGAGCGGTGACCTTGGCCCGCAGGGGGTAGCCCAACAGGTAGAGGTCACCAATGATGTCCAGGATCTTGTGGCGGACGAACTCATCCTGCCAGCGCAGCTCGGTGTTGATGACACTGTCCTCACCCACTAAAATGAAGTTGTCGAGCCGGCCACCAGAGCCCAAGCCTAACTCATTCAACATCTTGAGGTCTCGCAGGAAACCGAAGGTGCGGGCAGGAGCGATCTCGTCTCGGTACGCCTGGGGGCTGGTGAGGACGAAATTGTACAGCTGTTCTCCAACGGGAGGCGGGTAGCGGAGGTGGTACGACACCTCGAGCCGATCCGCCGGCTCGACCACAAGGAGCTTGTCACCGGGGCCCTCCACGGCGTAGCGCCGATCGATGACCACCTCGCGCCGCGGCGCCTCCTGCTCCACCAGACCCACCTCTTCCAGCTTGCGCACCAGCTCCAGAGCGGAGCCATCGAGCACCGGGATCTCGCCGTGAACCTTGACCAAAAGGTTGGTGACGCCCAGGGCATGCAGCGCCGAGAGGAGGTGCTCGACAGTGCGGATCTCCTCCCCTCCGCCGGCCAGGGTCGTTGCGTACTCGGTATCGCCAACGGCGGTGAGGTGGGCGGGGATGGCTGTACCGGAGGGCAGCGTCACGAAGTGCACGCCGCTGTTGGGGGGCAAAGGTTGCAGCGCCATGCCGGTGCGCGTGCCGGAGTGCAACCCCAACCCGTAAATGACCGCGGGGGCGGCGACGGTGCGCTGGGGTTCTCCCGACTCCTGCACGATGGGCAACAGCGGCGGCGGCGCAAAGGAACGTTCCAACTCCGCTCGCTCCGCACCCATCTCCAAAAAGGCGGTGCTCAGGGGGCGGGGCACCGAGAGGTCAGCGAGGGCGGCGCGCAAAGTTTCCACCACGCGGTCGTACGAGAGTGGCTTCTCCAAGTAGTCGAAGGCGCCCATTTTGATGGCCTTCACCGCGGTGGGGGCGGTGCCGTGGCCCGAAATCATGATGACCCGCGCCTCGGGATCGATCTGCCGCAGGGCTGCCAGCGTCTCTAACCCGTCGCGGTCGGGCAGCCAGATGTCCAGAAAAACGGCCGCCGGTCGCCGGTGCCGATAAATTTCCAGGGCCTCCTCGCCGCTGCTGGTGGCGACAGTGTCGAACCCCTCGTCCCGGAGGATATCCGCGAGGGTCGTGAGGATTCCCGGCTCGTCGTCGACGATGAGGACCAGCTCTCCCATGGCCCCACCAGTCTGAGCCCACCGGCCCCCGGAATCAAGACACCACTGCTCGTGTATTCTTCTTGCTGATGAAGCGTGCGGGTGGCTGTTCGTACCTTCGAGCCAGGAGGGCACGATGAGCGCACGGACCATTTTGGACCTGTACCGCAACAGTATTTCCGCCACGCGGGACGATTACGCTACCCATTTTTTCCCCGGCGGTTCCCGCGCCTTCTCCACCGGCGAATTTCACCGCCGCACGGTGGCCCTGGCCAACGCCTTGCCGAGCTTGGGCGTAGGGCGTGGCGACCGCGTTCTCATCCTGTCCGAGAATCGGCCCGAATGGCACATCGTCGATGTCGCCACCCTGGCCGCCGGTGCCGTCAACGTGCCCGTCTATCCCACCCTGACGCCCGCCCAGATCGCTTACCAGCTGCGGGACTCGGGCGCGGTGGCGGCGGTGGTGGAGAACGCTGAGCAGATGCAGAAGTTTCTCGCGGTGCGCAGCGACTGCCCCGACCTCAAACACCTCGTCCAAATGGAGGGCCCCTGCGCACCGGGGGTGCAGAGCCTCGACGAGCTTATCGCCGCCGGAGACGTGCCGCAGGCCGACGAGACTTTCTGGGCGCGCGCCGGGGACATCCACGAAGAGGACCTGGCGACCATCGTCTATACCTCCGGCACCACCGGGGAACCCAAGGGGGTGATGCTTACCCACCGTAACTTCGTCTCCAACGCCCTGCACATCCTGCCCCGGCTGCCGGTGGGCGCCGACGACGTGGCGCTGGAGTTCTTGCCTCTGTGTCACGTGTTCGAGCGCTGTGCGGGGTACCTCTACTTCGCGGTGGGTGCCCGACGCGCCTACTGCACGGTGGCCACCGTGGGCGAGCTCATCGCCACCATCAAGCCCACCGCCTTCTGCTCCGTGCCGCGGGTGTTCGAAAAGGTGTACGACCGCGTGCACAGCCGCGTCGCCGAGGCGCCGCCGCTGCGCCGCAAGCTCTTCCACTGGGCGTTGGCAGTGGGGTGGCAAGCGGCGGAGCACCGCCTCGCTGGCTCGCCCATGCCCCTCCCTTTGAAACTTCGCCACCGCCTCGCCGACGCCTTGGTCCTGAAGAAGATCCGCGCTGCGCTGGGGGGGCGAGTGAAAGGGATCATCTCCGGCGCGGCGCCGCTGCCCCTGTACGCCAACCGGTTCTTCCACGCCGCCGGCATCCCCGTGCAGGAGGGGTACGGCCTGACCGAGACCTCCCCAGCCGTCGGGGTCAACGGGTACCGGCCCGGCGAGAATCGGCTCGGTTCCATCGGGCGGCCGCTGGACAATCTCGAGGTTAAGCTGGCGGAGGACGGCGAGCTGTTGGTGCGGGGCCCTAGCGTCACCAAGGGGTACTGGAACAAGCCCGAAGCCACCGCCGAGGTGTTCGACGCCGACGGTTTTTTCCACACTGGGGATATCGCCCGCATCGACAAGGACGGCTTCATCTACATCACTGACCGCAAGAAGGACATCATCGTCACGGCTGGGGGAAAAAATGTAGCGCCGCAACCTATCGAAAACCGCCTCAAGCAGTCGCCCTGGGTGGACAACGCCGTGCTCATCGGCGACCGGCGGCCGTTCATCGTGGCCCTGTTCTCGCCCAACCTGGAGGCCCTGACCGCCTACGCTCGCAACAAGGGTATGGCCGCCGCAGATCCGGCCGCCCTGGTGGCTCACCCCGACATCGTGGCCCTGTTCGACGCGGTGGTCAACCAGGTGAACAGTGATCTGGCACGCTACGAGCAGATCCGCAAGTTCCGCGTGCTCCCCGTGCAACTGTCCATCGAAGGCGGGCACCTCACCCCGACCGTCAAGATCAAGCGCCGCGTCGTGGAGAAGGAGTTCGCCCACCTCATCGAGGAGATGTACCGATAGGCCTGGGGCTTGAGGGGTTCCCCGTCACCCCGTCTGTGGGGTGGGGCTTTCCAGCCAGGGGTTCCTGGCCTCCCCCCTCCGTGGGTCCCCAGCCAGGGGCCCCGACACCCACCGGCCAAACAGTTACAATGTATCTCGCATGAACACCCCGGAGCACGACGGTCCCGTTGAGTTGCCCGCGGAGGTGCGCGAGGCTCTCGTGGTACTGCAACAGTACCTCTCCGACCAGGTACCCCCCATGCTCTTCGCCGACTCCTTCGAGCACCTCCTGGGGGTTCCGCCGGCTCTCGTCGGCGACGAGATCCAGGCCTGGATCGCCGCCCAGTACCGGCGTTCGTCGTCCCTCCCAATCTCTGACTACCTCTTTCACGCTGCAAAGAAAATACATTTGCTCAAAGAGTTGCAGCTCGTGCCGCGGGTCACGATCGAGAACTTTCTAAGCAGTCTTACCGGCGTGCTGCTGCACATCTGTCCGCCCGAAGACCGCCCCCATTTGCAGGATGACCTGTCGCACTTGGACGACTCCAAAACCGTCCTGGCCGCCCCGGTGGAGGTGGTGCACCATCGGGTGGCCGATGATGCCGAGGGCGGTGAGGCCCAGGTGCCAACGCTGCGCTCGAACCTGGCTACCGCCAGGCGTGCACCGGCCCCCGCCGCAACGGCGGCAGCGCCCGTACCGCCCGCTGTGGCCCAAAGCCTGCGCCGTTTCGAGCTGTTGCTGCAACGTCTGGCCAGTGCACCGGCGCTAGCGACCCCCGGGGCGGCGTTCCTCGCCGAGGCGGTGGCCGAAGCGGTGGGCGGTGCAGCCAATCGCGAGGAGCTCATGCAACGCCTGGCTGGGCTGGATCGCTTTGGCGCGCACGCAGGGCCCCAGCGAGTGCTGCGGCTGCTAGCCAGCCGCCTCCCTAACTGGGCGCCACCGCCCGAAGCGGTCCAAGACGCCACCAGGCAGGGTCCGGCCGCGGTAATGCGCAAGGCACTGGAGTTGGCCGACGATAAAGCGGAAGCCGCACGCCGCTTCGAGGAGCTGGTCCACGCCGCCGCCGAAGAGTTCAACAGCGGTTCACTGGGGCGCGCCGTGACCATGCTAGAGCTGGCGCAAGACATGGTGACCAGGCAGCGCGTCGCGCCGGAGACGGCGCGAACCTTGCAGAACCGGGGAGAGGCGCTGCTGGCCGCGGCCCAGCTGCGTGCCTGCGCCGAGGACAGCGACAAAGTGCCTCTCTTGCGGCGCGCCTTGGCATTTTTCACCGACCTCTCCCCGGCCGCGCTGCTGGCCAGGCTGGAGCGGGAGGAGAGTCGCGAGCGCCGGCGCCACCTGCTCACCCTCTTGGTCGCCCACGGCCAGGAGGCGCGCCGCCTCGCCCTGGACACCTTGCGGCAGGCCGCCTCCGACTCCACCGGCCTTCCTTGGCAGTTCGAGCGCAACCTCCTCTACCTACTGCGGCGCATCCCCCCACCCGCCGACCACCGTGGCGATGACGACTTGGACGTGCTTGTCCCGCTCTCCCAACCGGGCGGGCCCCTGGCGGTGGTGCGAGAGGCGCTGGCGGTGCTGGGTCAGATGCGCACCCCCCGCGCCGAAGCGACCATGATCGCCCGCGTCGCCGAACTGGAAGACGCCGCCCTCGGTGTGCGTCCCCTCCCCTACCAGCCGGCCGAGGTGCTGGGCTTGCTGGACCGCGCCGTGGGAGCGCTGGCCCGATCCACCTCCCAGGCGGCGCGGCGCTGCGTCGTCGCCCACGCCCTCAAACGCAAGCCGGCCCTGGGCAACACCCTAGGGCGCGCCGCTGAGCTGGGCGACCAGGACCTCTCCGGCGAGACTGAGCTCATCGAGCGTCTCCTCGCCGCCCTCCGCGAAGAACTCCCCGTCAAGGTCCTGGGCGTTACCCTCTCCTCCAACCGCAAGGTGGGGGCCATCGAGGGGTTGGTGACCCTGCTCGCCGGTACCAAAGCACCCGCCGTGCGGGAGTTTTTCACCTCCCTCGTCGAGCGTTTCCCCGGCCAGCCCTTCGCCCACGCGGCGGCGCGCGCCCTGGCCGGGGTGGAGTCTGCGCCGGCCAGCGAAGCCGCACCACCCACCCTCTCTGGCGACCTGGAGCTGTTCGGCCTGCCATCGCTGCTGCAGAACCTGGGGGAGTCCCGCCTCACCGGCGTGCTCACCCTCATCGATGCCGCCGGAGCGCCCGCTGGCACCATTCGCTTCGCCCAGGGCAACATTGTGGGCGCAGCGGCCGGCCCTCTCACCGGCAAGGTGGCGGTGTATCAGCTGCTCGCCCTCTCCCTCCCCCGCTTCGTCTTCGTCCAGGAGGAGCCGCCTGCGCTGGCTCCCGGCGACGAGGGGCCGGTGCCCGTACTGCCCGTGGTCATGGAGGGGATGCGCCGCCTGGACGAGTACCGGCGCGCCTGCGCCCTCATCCCTAACCACGTACCCTTGCGCGCTGGCTCGCAGCGCCCCACCCGGCCGGCGGACGAGCACGACGTGGCGCTCATGCGCGCGCTGTGGGCCCGGGTCGTGGCCGGCACCACCGCCGCCCAGTGCGAACGCGAGTCCAACGTGGAGTTCTTCCGCGTCCGCCGCTTACTCGCCCATTGGCTGGTGGAAGGCGCCGTGGAGCTGGCCGGCGCACCCACACCGCCGCCGGCGCACCCGCCTCTACCGCCCCCATAGCCGGGCCCCAGCTCACTGACCGTCTCCCTGCCCGTGGCCGGGACGATCCGTGGCCGGTCGGTAGCGGTAACCGACAGGGGGTCTTGTGACCGTCCCGGGGGCGGGCCTGCGGGCCCGCGCTGCGGGCGGACCGTGCCCGGCACCAGGTCGGTGTCGTTGCCGTGGCAGGTGCAACGGCGCCGTGGGACTGCAGCTTTTCCAGCCCACGAAGATCTGGCACAATACTCCCGTGCCCCGGGTGGTCTCGTTGCTGATCGCGTGGTGCGCCCTCACCGCGGTGGCCACAGCCGCCGTCAACGTCGCCTCGGTGAGAGAGACAGGGCCATACTTCGCCCTCACCTTCGATGCCCACGCCGCCAGCCAGGGGGCGAGGGAGCTGCTGGCGTTGCTGCGGGAGCGGCGGGTGCGTGCCACCCTGTTCGTCACCGGCGGGTTCGCCCGCGCCAACCCCGCGATACTCCGCGAGGCCCACCGCGACGGCCATGAGATCGGCAATCACACCGACTCCCACCCCCACCTCACCACCTGGGAGGAGAACCGCCGTCACCACACCCGCCCGGGCATCACTCGGGAGTTGCTGCATCGCGAGCTTCGCCGAGCGGATCAGGCCATTCGAGGGGCGCTGGATGGGGCCGAGCCCTCGCCTTTTTGGCGTGCTCCCTACGGCGAGCACAACGCCGAGATCCGCGCCTGGGCTGCAGAGCTGGGGTTGGTGCACGTCGACTGGACGCGCGGTGGGTCCCTCTCACTGGACGCCCTCGACTGGGTGGAGAACCCCCGCGCCAAGATCTTCCTCGGTCCCGAAGCGATGGCCCGGCGCTTGCTCTCCTTCGAGCAGGCGACCGGTGTCCCCCTGACAGGGGGAATCGTGCTCATGCACTTGGGAACCGGGCGCCCCGATCACCCGCTGTTGGAGGCCCTGCCAATTTTCCTGGACGAAACCGACCGCCGCGGTCTCAAGGCCGTGCCGGTGGGCGAGCTGCTTCGCCGACGTCACACCGCCGGCGGAGAAGCAACTCCAGAGGGCTCGGTGACATCGAAATAAGGTGCGTCCGCCAGGCCAGCTCCGGGGTGAGGCCTGCCGGCACGTGTGCTCGTGTCCGTGTCTGTGTCAGTGCCGGTGATCGCGTGCGTGTGCGAAACCGAGGCGATGACCCCGGCGGGCCTGCGGGCTCGCGCTCCGACGTAGTCGGCGGCCGGGGCCCTATCCCCGAACCCCTGTTCGTCATCCGTGAGCCGGACCGGGTGAGAGTCCGTGACCGTGCTGGCCGCGGGCGGTGGCGGCGTCAACGCTTCTTCCCACCCCCCTCGGCGTACATCGCCTCGATCACCGCGGCGTAGCGCTTCTCCACCACCCGCCGTTTGACTTTCAGGGTGGGCGTGAGTTCTCCGCTGTCCATGGTGAACGGCTCAGAGAGGATGGTGAACTTCTTGATGGCCTCAAAACGGGCCAGCTTTTCGTTAACAGCATCCACCACCCCCTGGTAGAGCTCCAGCACTTCTGGTCTCTCCACCAGCGCCTTCCTGGATGCCGTGGCGATACCGTTGAGCTTCGCCCAGCGTTCCAGCTCTTCGAAGTTGGGCACCAACAGGGCCGTGATGAATGGCTTGCGGTCACCGAACAGCACCGCGAACTCCACAAAGGGCGATGCCTTGAGCTGGTTTTCGATGGGTTGGGGCGCGACGTTCTTGCCCCCGGCGGTGACCAAAATGTCCTTCTTGCGGTCGGTGATCCTGAGCAGACCTTCGGGGGTGAATTCACCGATGTCGCCGGTGGCGAACCAACCATCCTTGTCGATGACCGCGGCTGTCTCCTTAGGCTTGTTCCAGTACCCCTTCATGATGTGCCGGCCGCGGGAAAGGATTTCGCCGTCCTCGGCGATCTTGACCTCCACACCGGGAATGACCGGCCCCACCGTGCCCACTGTGCAGCGGTCCAGGGTGTTGACGGCGATGACCGGGGAGGTCTCGGTGAGGCCGTAGCCTTCCATGACCTTTACCCCGACGGCGTGAAAAAACTCGCCCACAAACACCGGCAGCGGCGCCCCGCCCGAAATCGAGAAACGCAGGCGGCCACCGAAGGCGTTGCGGATCTTGCTGTACACCAGCTTGTCGTACACCGACCAAGCCAAACCTCGCGAGCCGCTGCGGTACGCCTGGAGGGCGGTGCGAATGGCGGCTTTGAAGATGGCCTGGCGCCAGCGGGGGGCCTTGCTCACCTCGTCGTGGATGCGGTCGTACACCTTCTCGTACACCCGAGGCACGGCGGTGAACAGGTGGGGGCGCACCCGCTGGAGCGCCTCGGCGATCTCCAGCACGCCGCAATACGCGATGGTCACACCCCGTAGAAAGTAAATGTAGTCTACCAGTCGTTCCAGCACGTGGGACAGCGGCAGGAACGACAGCCCCACTTCGCCGCCCTCGGCTGGCCAGGGCATCTGCCCCGAAGAGGCCACGGCGTTAAAGACGAAGTTGTCGTGGGTGAGCATCGCCCCCTTGGGCTCGCCGGTGGTCCCCGAGGTATAGATCAGTGTCGCCAGATCGTCCGGCCCCACCTTCGACCGGCACGACTCCAGCCAGGCGTCCGCCGCCTCCTGGGAGAGATCGACGATCACCTGGGAGAAGCTCTTCACCCCGGCGGGGGGTTCGCCGTCGATCAGCACGACGTGCTGGAGGTCGGCACAGCGGCCGCGAATCTCCTGCGCTTTGGCCAGTTGGTCGGAGCCGTCGACGATGAGCACTTTCGAGCCCGAGTCGCGCAGCAGCTCCTCCACCTGGTTGGCCAGCAGGGTCGTGTAGATAGGCACGTTGGCGGCGCCCAGATGGTGCACCGCCACATCAATGATGTGCCACTCGGGCCGGTTGGCGACCAGCATGGCCACCCGGTCGCCGCGTCCCACCCCCAGCGCCGCCAGGCCCTGCCCTAGCCCGGCGGCCCGGCGCGCCACCTCGTCCGCGGGGATTGGCGTGTAGGCGCCGCCCCGCGCGTCCACCAGCGCCGGCGTGATGGGATAGCCCCGCCACGTGGCGAAAAGGTCCACAGTCGTCTTTGGTTCAGCCATGTCGTGCCTCCCCCTCGGCGGGCGGCGCCAGCCCCGCCAACAGGATTTTGAGAAGAGGTTCCACCTGAGCCCGTAAATCCACCGGACGCCGCGCCAGCACCCAGGCGGTCACCTGCTCGTCCAGCGCCCCAAAGATGGCCCGTGCCGCCAGTTCGGGCGGCACGTCGCGGCGGAAAACGCCACGGGCACGCCCTTCGTTGACCACGTCCTGTAACAGGTTGAGGTACTCGGCGACCTTTCCCCGCGCCACTTGGCGCAAGAACCGCCGAGTGTGCCGCAGCTCGATCTGAAACACATGGGCCAGGGCTCGGTCGTTCTGCATGGACACCAGATGGCGCTCGACGATGCGTCGCAGCTTGTCGCGGGGGTCGTCCAGGGCCTCACAGTCGCGCCGGGCGCGCACCAAAAAAGCCTCGGCGTACTCCTCGAGGATTGATACCAGCAGATCCTCCTTCCCCTTGAAGTACAGGTACAGCGTGCCATCGGCGACTCCCGCCCGCTCCGCCACCTCGCGCATGCGCGCCGCGAAATAGCCGCGCTCGGCGAACACGTCCACGGCGGCGCGGACGATTTCGCTACGTCTGCGAACCTTCGAAGCTCCGTTCTGTGCGCGCATGGCCCCCCGCTCTGACTGATGCTTCATTCAGTTTCTCCGCCACGCCAACCATTGTCAAGTCAAACCTCGGCATCGTTTGGCACGCCGACAGGGCAGGGACGTGGTGCGCTCTCCCACCACCACGTCACCCACCGGCTCTCCGTGGCGTTGCTATTATGAGTCTATGACTGAGGCACCGCCCGACCAGACCGCCGCCGAACCCCCCGAACCGGTAGACCAGCTGGTCGAGGGTCTCGTCAATCAGATCGCCCACGACATCCGCAACTTTGCCTTTGCCATGGGCTTACAGGCGGAGCTGGGGGCGCGCCGGTCCTCCGACCCGGTCGCTTCCAAGTCCCATTTCGAGGCGGTACTGCGCCAGGTGGACAAGCTGAAGGACTACCTCGAACACCTGCTCCTGTACGGGCGTCCCTTCCGGCCCCAACCAGAGTCTTTGGATCCCCTGGCCCTGCTGCGGGAGACCGCCCAACAGGTGGCCGCCGCGCTGTCACCCCAGCCACCGCCGCCGGCCATCGAGGTGGTGGCGCAGGGCAGTATCCCACGCGTCCTGTGGGACCGCCGCGGCATCCACGCCGCACTGGCGGCGCTGCTCGACAATGCCCTGCGCAGTGCCCCTTCCCCACCTCCGGTGCAGGCCATCGTGGAGGACCACGGCGAACGGGTGCGGATCACCGTTCGTGACAGCGGGTCCGGCATGGACGAGGCGACGCTGGCCGCCCTACGCCACCCCATGGCCGTCCGGCGACCGGGCGGCGCGGGGCTCGGCCTGGCCATTGCCCGCAAAATGATTCGCGCCCACGGCGGCACCCTGGCCATCGCCAGCGGTGCCGAGGGGACGTCGGTGTGCCTGGAGATCCCCCGCGAGGCCACGGCAAAAGGGTGAGGGGCGTGCTTCGCCCTCGCCCCCAACCGCTGCGTCCACGGCTGCCGCCGCCGAGGCAGGCCCCAGCGGACGCGCCAACTTCCAGCTTCCAGCTGCCCCGGCGCTACGTTACCCCCCCACAACTTGCCGGAGCCAGGCTGGTCCAGGGCCTGGCCGAACTGGCCAAGATTGCGCGACGCCACGCCCGCCGCCTCATCGACGCCGGCCAGCTCCGCCTTGACGCCAAACCGACCCGGAACCTCTCGCGCCGACTGGCCACTGGCAGCGTTCTTGACGTGCTACCTCCCCATGACGGCATCGCTCCCCCCGCGTCGTTGCCGCCGGTGGAACTGGTTTTCGAGGACCGCTGGCTGGTGGCGCTGGTCAAGCCCGCTGGGATGACCGCCGCCGCGCCCCGCCCGCGGGGAGCGGGGGAACTCACCGCCGGGGAGGCTTTGGCCATGGTGCTGTCGCACCGCGCCGGACGACGGGTCGACGTCATTCTCGTCCACCGTTTGGACCGCCCCACCAGCGGTCTCATGCTGTTCGCCCTCCACCCCCGCGCCGCCCAGGGACTTGGGCGCGCCTTTCAGCGGGGCGCGGTGACCAAACGCTACCTGGCGGTGGTCACAGGGGATCCCGGTCCAGCCGAGGTGGTCCTGGATCAGCCCGTGGGTCGGGATCCCCTGACCCCCGGCCGCTTCGCTGTCGCGCGCGACGGTCGCCCTGCCCGCACCCTCGTGCGATCGCTGTGGCGTCAGGAGCCCTATAGCCTCGTGGAGGCGCGGCCGTTAACTGGGCGTTCGCACCAAATTCGTGTGCACCTCGCCAGCGCCGGCTGGCCTATCGTCGGCGATACCCTGTACGGTGGTGCCTCCGCCCCCCGCCTCATGCTCCACGCCTGGCGGTTGGCACTACCCCACCCGGTCACCGGTGCTGTGCTCTCACTGCGGGCGCCGGCGCCGCAAGACTGGACGGCCCACCTGGGACGGTGCGGGCTCCAGCTGCCTGCCGACGGGTGAGGGAGGTCGGGGTTCACCAGGCTGAGCCTGGCGGGTCGAGGGGCGCCGACGCTCCCGCCGCTACAGGCGCGCTTCTTCCTTCAGCTGGCGGGTCATCAGGGCGTGAACCGCCTCTCGCGGCGTCACCTGGCCGTCGAGGATCTTTTCCACCACGAAGGTGATGGGCATGTCCACCTGGTGGCGGCGGGCCAGCGCGGCGGCGGCCCGGGTGGTGGGCACCCCTTCCGCCACCTCGCGTCCGGCCAGCACCGCCGCCAGCGGCTCGCCGCGCCCCAGTCGCTCGCCGGCGGTGCGGTTGCGAGACAGGGCGCCGGTGCAGGTCAAAACCAGATCACCCATGCCGGCCAGACCCCGGAACGTCTCCTCCCGCCCACCGAGCTTCACCCCCAGTCTGGTGATCTCGTGGATACCGCGGGTAAGCAGGGCGGCCAGGGTGTTGTGGCCCAGACCCAACCCCTGGGCCAGACCGGCGGCGATGGCGATGACGTTCTTCAAAGCGCCGGCGAGTTCGACGCCGACCACGTCGTTGGAAGTGTAGAAGCGAAAGGTCGGCGCCGACATTTGCACCTGTAAGCGTTTGAGGACCTCGCCATCGCACCCGGCTAGCACCGCCGCGGTGGGCAGATTCTCCGCCACCTCGCGGGCGAAGGAGGGACCCGATAACGCCACGAACTGCTCGGGCGGTAACGCCAGCTCGCTGCGCACGATCTCATCCATGCGTTGGAGGGATGCCACCTCGATCCCCTTCGAGGCGGAAACGAAAGGCGCTCCGGTGGGGTAGTCGCCCCGCAGGGAGCGCAGCACGCCGCGGGCAAACTGCACCGGCACGGTAAAAACCACCACCTGCGCACCCTCACAGGCCCGCGCCAGGTTCCCCTCCGCTCGCACCGTGACAGGAAACTCGCTGTCCGGGAGAAAGAGCGGGTTACGATGCCGTTGGTTGATGCCCTGGACCACCTCGGGTTCCAGGGCCCACAGGGTGACCTCCCAGCCACACCGCCCCAGATGGATGGCCAACGCCGATCCCCACGACCCGGCCCCCAGAACCGTCACCTTCACTTTTTTCCTCCCCCCAACCGCGGTTCCTCGCGCCGGGTGAGGCGGCGGATGTTGCCGTGGTGGCGAGCGATGATCACCAGACTGGTGATCGCCGCGGCGACCAACTCGGCCTGGGTCGGCTCGGCAACCAGTTGCAAGGCGAGGGGAAAGGCCGCCGCGGCAGACACACTGGCCAGGGATACGTAGCGCCACACCCCGAGGACGAAAAGCCACACCGCCGCGACGACGGCGCAGGCGGCTGGAGCTAGCACCACGAAGGCGCCCACCGCGGTGGCCACGCCCTTGCCCCCCACGAACCCCAGCCACACCGGGAAGCAGTGCCCGACCACCGCCGCTACCCCCGCCGCCGCCGCCCACCCTGGACTGCCCGTCACCTGACCCATGAGCAGCACCGCGGCCACTCCCTTACCCACGTCCAACACCGCCACCAGGAGCGCGACCTTCCACCCGGCGGCACGCAGGGTGTTGGTGGCCCCGACGTTGCCGGAACCGATGGCGCGCACGTCGCCGCGGCAGGCCAAGCGCACGGCCAGGTACGCGAAGGGCACCGAACCCAAAAGGTAGGCGGCCAGCAGGGCCAACTCACGAGTCACTAACGCCCTCCTTCCGGCCCTCTCCGACGCCGATCCGTCGAAGGGGCGTGTAGCGCGCTCCCCCAGGGCCCAGCTGGCTGGCAAACAGCACCACCTCGCGGGCCACAAAAGGCGCCAGCCGCCACTCCTGCACGATGCCCAGAAACTTCTCCACCTCTTCCACCGGCCACGGGCGTTCCAGGCGAGCCAGGGTGAGGTGTACCGCGAACGGCCGCTCCTCCTCGCTCACCCGGTGGCGGCGCGCGCAGCGTTCCAGGGTTTGTGCCCACTCCTCGAGCCCCTCCGCCTGGCCGCCCAACCACGCTACCCGTGCTCTCTTCGCGGAAGGGAAAAACCCGCCCCCGGCCAAGGCCACGGTCACCGGGCGCAGGCCCGCCAACGCCTGGCAAACCTCCCGGTGCAAGGGCTCGATGAGGGTCTCCGGCTGCTCGCCCAAAAACTTCAAGGTGAGGTGCACCCCCTCGGGCCGCACCCAGCGGGCGGCGGGCAGCCTTCGGCGCAGCTCCGCCACGCCGGCGGCGATGTTGCGACGCACCTCTTCGGGGATCTCGACGGCGAAGAAGAGCCGCACTACCCCTCCTCCACCACCCGCCGGACCAGATCCAGCGCCAGGTTGGTCGCCCACTCGCGCACCGCCGTCCGGTCGCCCGGGAAGGTGAAGGCCCTGTGGCGCCGGCAATTTGGCGTCACCGCGGCGATATGCACCGTACCCACCGGCTTCGCCTCGCTCCCACCGCCGGGTCCGGCCACCCCGGTCACTGCCACCCCGCACTCCGCTCCCAACCTCAACGCCCCCAGCGCCATCGCCTCGGCGGCCGGGCCGCTCACCGCCCCGTGCTCGGCCAGGATGGCGGCGGGCACCTGAAGAAGGCGTTCCTTCAGGGCGTTGGAGTAGGCCACCACGCCGCCCACAAATACCTCGCTGGCGCCCGGTTCGGAGGTCAGGCGCCCGCCCAGAAGGCCACCGGTACACGACTCGGCCACCGCCAGGCGCCACCGCCGCCGCCGCAACTGGGCAGCCACGGCCGCTGCCAGGGTGGTGTCGTCGTAGCCGTACAAGTCGGCTCCAGCCGCGGCGGCAAACGCCGCCCGCATTTCTTCCAGGCGCTGCTCGGCTCCCTCGCCCTCGGCTTCCAGCACCAGGTCCACCAGCCCACGGCCAGCCAGGATGGTGACGTGTTGGCGGCCAAACCGCTCGTACAAGGGGGCCACCCGCGCCTCCACCATCGATTCGTACACCCCGGAGAGGCGCAGCACGCACACCGCCCCCTCCTGGACGGGCCACCTGGGTACCAGATGGCGCGACAAGATGGTCTCGAACTCCACCGGCACCCCGGGGAGCAGTACCACGGTGCACTGGCCCGCGCGCACCAACTGCCCCGGCGCCGTGCCGCGGGGATTGGGCAGGATCTCTGCCCCCTCCAGGACGTCGGCCATCTTAAGGGCGAAAGGCGGTACCTCGCGACCCAGCGCCCGATAGCGGGCGGTCAACGCCTCCTCTAGCGGCGGGTAGCGATGCACCCCAAGCCCCAGCGCCCTCGCCACGCCCTCCCGGGTCACATCGTCGGCGGTAGGACCCAAGCCGCCAGAGACCAGGACGAGTCCGGCGCGGGCCGCAAGCTCGCGGACCGCCACGGCGATGGCCTGCTCGTCGTCCTCGACGCAGCGCTTCTCCACCAAGTGAAAACCCCGCCCGCGCAGCAACCGCGCGGCCAGCAGAGAGTTGGTGTCGGTGCGCTGGGTGCGCAGCAGCTCGGAACCGACGGCGACGAACGCGGCGGGGGTGGTCACTGCGCGATTTTAGCCAAACCTCGTCCCACCGCCGACCCCTTGTCGGGCAGCGCGGTCCACGCTGAAATGGCGCCATGCATCGCGATCAGCTGGTGGCCTACCTGGATGATCACCTCAACGCCGACGCCGTCACTGACGCTGCCGTCAACGGCCTGCAAGTGGAGGGCCGCACCGAAGTTCGCCGCATCGCCACGGCCGTCTCCGCCTCCGCCGCCTTGTTCCGCGCCGCCGCCGCCTGGGGGGCCGATGCCGTGCTCGTCCACCACGGTCTGCTGTGGCGGGGGGCCGACCCCGTGCCCATCTGCGGGGCCACCAGGGAGCGTTTGCGCTTGCTCCTGGCCAACGAAATCAATCTCATCGCCTACCATTTGCCCCTGGACCGCCACGCCGAGCACGGTAACAACGCCGTCCTCGCCCGTACCCTGGGACTCGAACACCTGGAACCGTTCGGCGCGTACCACGGTCTCCACATCGGCTTCGCCGGCGTGTTCCCGCAGCCGCTGGAACGGGCAGAGCTCATCCGTCGCGTGTTCGAGGCCACCGGACAGCAGCCGCTGGCTTTCCCCCCCGACGGGGAGCCCGTCATCGCTTCGGTGGGGATCGTCTCGGGGGGAGCGCCGGAGATCTTCGACGAAGCCATTGCATCGGGTCTCGATGCGTTCATTACCGGCGAGGCGCGGGAGTGGGTGCTGCACCGCGCCGCCGAGGAAGGGGTCACCTTCATCGCCGCCGGCCACTACGCCACCGAGCGCTTCGGCGTGCAAGTGCTGGGAGACCACCTGTCGACCCGTTTCGACCTGGAGGTCCGCTTCTTCGACTTCCCCAACCCGGTCTAGGAGCTTGCCCCGCCAACGGTGGTCGGCGCCTGCCGGGCAAGGCGAAACCCGGGGGGACTGGCCGCACTTCTCGCCGGTTCAGCCCCGTGGCCGCTGACCGGGACCGTCTCCGGCGACGGTGCCGGAGACCGTGGCCAGGCCCCTAGAACGCCTCCATAACCATGAAGTATGGGAAGACTCCCAGCGGGCTCACCCCCACGTCGAGACGCAGCGTGATGCGCTCCGCGCGGTTGAGGAGGTAGCGCACCCCCCCACCCGCCGCCCACAGGTCCACCGGATTGACATCGGCCAGCCTCTTGCCCACGCCACCGACGCCGGCAAACACCGCCGCGCCGAATCGACCCTTGGCCGGGAAACGCCACTCCGCCTGCAGCGACGCCGCGGTGCGATCCACGAAGACGCCCTGGTACAACCCGCGCAGTGGCGGCGCGGCAAGCTCGTAGAACGGCACGTCCCCGCGTACCGCTTCGGCAGCCACCTGCACCGCCAGCACGTGGCCCGAACGGACGGTGTAATAGCGGCGTAGATCCACCCCGTAGTGCTGGAAGGTGTAGTCGCTGCCGAGGGAGTCCCGGTGCGCCCGCATCCACGCGCGGTACCAAGCTCCCGCCGCCGGGGCAAAGGCCGCGTCGCGGCTGTCCCACTCCAGCGCCGGCCCGAGCCCCACCACCTCACCACCGGCGGAGCCGCGCACCGTCCCCGCAGCCAACTCTCCGCCCGGCTCCACGTCGCGCAACGAATCCGTAGCAAACCGTGCGTTGGCGCCAAGGCGCAGCGCCCCCATCACCGTGAACAACGCCGTCCCGCTGAGCGCGAAGCGGCGATTGGTGTACTCCTCCTCCAAGGCGTCCACCTCGTCTCGGTTGAGGCCGGCTGGGTTGCCGATGCCGAAGTAGGACGTGGGCATGTTCACGTAGGTGAGACCCAAATCAACGCGTATCCGCTCACCGTCGAGGTAGAGCTCAGGGTTAAGGCGTACGAACGACTGGTTTTTCGCCGTGTACACCAAAAACGCCTGCAGCGAGTCGGGACGCGAACCCTCCCCCTTCCCGGCCTTGCGCCGGGTCAGCACCACCCCTGCCCCGCCTGCCACGCTCGTCTCGGGGGTGTAGTAGACGACCGGGAACCAGTTCAACTGGAGCGTGCTGGAGGAAGCCCGAGGCTCCTCCGCACCCGCTCCAACCGCTGCCCCACCTGCGGCAGCCATCAGCGCCGCCAACACCACAGCCAACCTTTTCGCCTCCACGGCATCCTCCGCGCCGGCAGTGTACGGTGGCGTGGGCCGCGCCCACCAGCGGCCATCGGCCCTGCGGCCGGCGCTGGGGTCGCCGGGCTCGGTCAGATCTCGGCTTCCCAAACGCCGGTGTCACTGTCGCTCCAGCGCCCGGTTGAGGGCCCGTACGCCCCTTCGACGCTGCGGCGCTGGCCCCGAGAATGGCCACACCCCCGGGTGTGTCACCGCTCCTAGGCAAACACCACGCGGCGGCCTTCCAAGCGCCATGGGCGGGTGAGCAGGCGGCGCAGCGCCGCCGGGTAAGCGATGTGCTCCTGCTCCAGGATGCGGGCTGCCAACGTCTCGGGGGTGTCGTGATCGAACACCTCGACGGTGCGCTGCAGCACGATGGGGCCGGTGTCGCAGCCGGAGTCCACGAGGTGTACGGTGCACCCCGCCACTTTCACCCCGTACTCCCACGCCTGCCGCTGCGCCTCCACGCCGGGGAATGCCGGCAGCAGGGCCGGGTGGATGTTGACGATGCGCGGCGCAAAGCGGTCGATGAACAGCGGGGTGAGCAGGCGCATGTACCCCGCCAGGCACACCCACTCTGCCCCTGCCTCCTCCAGGACGGCGATGAGCAGCCGCTCGTGCTCCTCCCGGGGCAGCCCCTTGGAGGGCACGACCCGCGTGGGGATCCCCCGCTCCCGCGCCCGCTCCAGCCCCGCTGCCTCAGGCTTGTTGGAGATGACCAGGGCGATCTCGGCGGGCACCTCGCCGCGGGCACAGGCGTCCGCAATGGCCACCAAGTTGGAGCCGCGGCCCGACAGCAGCACCGCCAGGCGAGGTGAGGCCGAAGCACTCACGGACTCTTCCTCCCGCCCAGGAAATGCACCCCGCGGCCCGCCACCACCCGCCCGATGACGCGCCCAGGGCAGTCGGCGGGCAGAGCGGCCAACACGTCGCCGAGCCGCTCTTCCCCGACCACCAGGATCATCCCCACGCCCAAGTTAAAGGTGCGCCTCATATCGTCTTCGGGGACCCGCCCCACCGCGCGAATCAAACCGAACACCGGAGGTTCCACCCACGCGTCGGGGTAAACCTCCGCCCCCACTCCCGCCGGCAGGACGCGAGGCAGATTGTCGGGAATGCCGCCGCCGGTGATGTGGGCGGCGGCTTTCAGCAACCCCGCCTCGGCGAGGGGCAGCACGGCACCTAAATACGAGCGATGCACGGCCAGCAGTTCCTCGGCCACCGTGTGTCCCAGATCGGGCACGTAGCTGTCCACGGTGAGCGCCAAGAGATCAAAGAAGACTTTGCGTGCCAACGAATAGCCGTTGGTGTGCAGGCCCGTGGAGGGCAACCCCACCAGCGCATCGCCGGCCGCCACCCCCGAGCGGGGCAGCAGGCGGTCGCGCCGCACCGCGCCGACGATGAAGCCCGCCACGTCGTACTCGTCGGCGGCGTAAAACCCCGGCATCTCCGCCGTCTCGCCCCCCAGCAGAGCACACCCGTTGGCCGCGCACCCGCGCGCCACGCCCTCCACCAGAGCGACGATGACCTCGGGCTGCAGGTGCCCGGTGGCCAGGTAGTCCAGGAAGAACAGGGGTCGCGCCCCCTGCACCAGGATGTCGTTGACGCAGTGGTTGACCAGATCCTCGCCGACGGTATGGTGAATCCCGGCCATCTGCGCCACCCGCAGCTTGGTACCCACCCCGTCCGCCGAGGCGACCAAGACGGTGCCGGCGGGGTCGTCGGGGGTCAAGGTGAACAGCCCTCCGAAAGAACCGATCTCCGACAGCACTCCGGGGGTAAAGGTGGCGCGGGCCAGCTTCTTCACCTTCGCCAAGGCACGGTCAGCGGCCTCGATGTCGACGCCGGCGTCGGCGTAAGTGAGCGGGCGATGGGGGACGTGGGGCATGCCGCGCCCATGGTACGGGGCCGGCACCACCGCGGCAAGCATCGGTGTGTTGGGGCGTCGCGCCCGGGCCGAGGTCGCCACGGGGTCGCTGCTGGTTGTCGCCACCGCCCTCAACGCCGCGCTGGGGCGGCTCGGCGGCGGCTTTGCGTCCGGCTCATGGCCCTCGCGCCAGCTGCTGTTCCCAGTCGGGCGGCAGGGCGATCATCATCGTCTCCACCTGGTCAGTGCCCGAGCGGCCCCAGTTGGTGGTGAACAGAATCCGCGTCAGGTCGCGGTTGGTCGTCGCCTGGGGCTCCGCCCAGTAGTCGTGCTCTTGCGAGGGGTCCACGCGCGAGCGCGTGTGCGCTAGACGGACCACCCGACCCCCAGGGCGCAGCTCCACTAGAAACACTTGGTCATCCAGCCAGGTCACCGAATGCGGGTAGCCACCTGAGTAGGTGGACACCACCACTCACCCCGGGCGGTCGAAGGCCCGCCCGGAAAAGTGGAAGCCGTGGGCCGCCTGGGAAAAATCAATGGTAAACAGGACCGTGCGCGCGCCGCTGGCGAGGTCGAGCATGGCCACCTCGTCGGTGTCCACGTCTTGATAGCCGAGCACCTCTCGCCCCCCGGCGTCCAAGGCGAAGTCGCTGTGCCCAATGATGCGTGCCATCCCTCTGGCGGTGCTCAACGACCGATCGTACACCATGAGGCCGCACGGCCGCGCCAGGGTGCCGAGGGTGCCGTGCTCGCAGTAGCGGTCCATGTAGGCGAGAAAGTACGTGCCGAGCGGGCTGATCGTCACCGAGTCGATCTCCCGCGCCTCGGCCGGCCAGGAGCGCAGATCGAGCGAGGCGGTGACGCGGCCGAGGACGAGGTCGTAGACGAGAAAGGCGGAGGCTCGCCAGCTCTGGTCCTGGGCCATGAACCCCCACCACCGGCCGTCGCGGGACGGGCTGCCCTCGTAGCGTGTCCACACGGCGATCGGGTCGAACCCCGCGAGGTCGCCCGCAAAGTCGTGGACGACGGCGGTACGGCCGCTGCCGATGTCGTGCGACACCAGACGCGTGCCGGAGGAAAAGTACACGAGGTTTGGGTCGGTGGCGCTCCAGCGCGGGTCTACGTCGAGCGGGAGCTGCCCGAGCGGCCGGAGCGTCGCGGCGTCGTAGAGGTACCACGTCGCGGCGGTGCCGCGCAGCAGCAGGCGCGTGCCGTCGGCGTTGAACGCCTGCACCCGCGAGTACTCGTTCTTGAGCCCGCCCGAGCCGTCCCCCGGCGCGAGATCCCGGGCGCGGTCGGACACGCGCACGAGGCACGAGCCGAACACCGGGTCACGGAACGGCGTGCGGGCGGGAGGTTCGGCAAGCGCCGGCGCCTGCCGCACCTCGAGGTCGGTCACGGGCGGGGGCTGCTCCCCTGCGCACTGCAGCCCTGCGCTGCGCACGCCGTGCAGCAGCCGACGGGGGGTATGGCGGGCCGGGGCCGCCGGCTGCGCGAGGATGGCTGTGGCGGTGACAACGACGAGCAATCCCGCGAGACCGTGCCCCCTCCAGCAGGCCCGAGACCCCTCTGCGCCTGCAGACCCTGCTGCCGGACCTGGTCGGCTGGCGATCATCTCCTGCCGCCTCGATGCGAGCATCGTGCGCTCCTTCACCGGCGCTGCGTCAGTGCGAGATCGGCCGGAGTGGCGTCCCGCTCGGGCGCAAAAGGCTCCTCCCGCATCCGCCGGTCGCTGCGGAGCGCGGTGAGCTGCCAGGAGACCTTGAGCCCGGGCGGCCCGCCAGCGATGCGGAACCGATTGCCGGCGACCTCCTCGGCGACGTGCAGCGCGGGCGCGGCGGCTCCCACAGGCGTGAGCTGGTAGCGCACGTCGGCGTTGACCGCCTCGAACCACGCCGGAAGCTCCACCGTGGCCGTGCCCTCGGCGTCGAGCCGCACGTTGCCGGAGTAGACGTTGAGCACCTCGGACGACTCCACCGCGGCGTGCACCAGCACACGCCCCGGATCGAGCGGGTGCTCGATATAGAAGTTCTTGGTGCCGGTGACGTTGAGGTTCCCCCAGATCTGCACGTTGCCGTCGAAGCCGCCGGCCACGCCGCCACCCGTGTTGCGGGCGAAGATGCCGTAACCGCCGCCATCGGAGTTGACGCCATACACGCCGGACTTCCCTCCCCCGCCACTCTCGCCGCGCACCCCGTCCCCGCTAGTGCTGGTGCCCCGGACGCCGGCCCCGCTCGATGACGTTCCCGTCACCCCGGGACACCCTGAGCCGTTGCACACTCCGACCACCCCCGAGCTGCTCTGGCTTGTGCCGAGCACACCGACACCAGAGAAACTGACGCCCCAAACACCTTGACTTCCACCATCACCGTACACGCCGGTGTTGGGAGCAAAGCCCACGACCCCGTACCCCGGCCCACCGGCCACTCCCTGGACGCCGTGGCCGGTGCTCGACGAGCCGTAAACCCCCGGTCCACCCGAGGCATCCCCCCACACGCCAGCCTGCTGGTTGCTCGAAAAGTTTGCCCCGCCGCCGAGCCGCCCGACGACGCCGTACATGGACGGCGAGCTGCCGATCACCCCTGCGGCCGGAGTCCCCAGCTCCCCCTGATTGCTCGTGCAGGTGGAGACGCCCAGCACGCCGCGCACCGCGCCACCACAGGTCATGTGATGGCCGAACACGCCTTCCGTTGCGGTGCCGAGTCTGCCGACCGAGGAGCCGCCGGCCCGCGTCGCATCGACGGCGGTGCCGAAATCCACGACGGCTTTCACTGCGGTTCCGCTCACGCTGTGCCCGTACACCCCGTCCGCGGACGAGCTAAGGCCCCACACGCCGCGCCCCGAGCCACTCTGCCCGAACACCCCGGTGCCGGTGTCACTGGCGGTGGCGACGGCGATGCCGGAGCGGCTGCCGGCGGCCACGCCCCACGCATCGCCCAGGCCGATCGCCACGACAGCCACGTTCTCGGTCTGCGACCCCGGCATGATGACGGCGCCAGTGCCAGCCTGGCCCTGGACCGCGGAGCCCGAGCCGACAACGCCGCGTACCGCCACCGCCCCGGAGGCCTGGTTCGTGATCTCGAAGGCGGCTCCGGACGCCGACACGCTGCCCTGCCACGGCAGCGAGAGCCCGCTGGAGACGGACTGCCACACGAGGTTGTTGCCGTCGGTGCCCAGCACCTGGCCGCTCGTGCCGCCGGTGGCTGCCAGCTTGGCCTTCGTCACTGCACCCCCGGCCAGCATGTCGGAGGTGATACCGCCAGTCGCCACCGCCAGCGTCACGTCCCCGCTCGTGCCACCGCCAGCGAGGCCCGCCCCGGCGTTCACTGCCGTGATGTCTCCGCCCCCGCCCCCCGGCGTCGCCGAAACGATCAGCGTCTGCCCCGACGGCGTGATCGACACGTTCGAGCCCGCCGCCAGCGTGACTCCGTCCTTCAACCCGTTGAGTGACTTCAGAACCTGCCCGGAGGCAATGTGAGCCGCCGTTACTGCGCTGCTCGCCACCCCCAGCGGCGAACTCTCCGTGCCCTCTCCAACCAGTGTGCTGTCGTGCGCCACCGCCTGCAGCCCGCCTCCCCCACCCAACAGCTCGTCCCGGAAGCTCATCTCCATCGTCGAGGGGTCCTGCGAGCCGTTCGCCACCAGCGACCCGAACGCGATCACCCGCCCGCTCCCCTGGCTCACCAGCACCGTCAGCCGCGCGTTGTGCGTGCTCACGCCGGGAAACTCGTCCTTGAACGCCTTTTGCACCTGCTCCCACTGCCGCACGGTGTAGCTCTTGCTCGCCAGCGGCGCACCCGTGGCATCGCTCACCGTCACCTTCACCGTGCAGGTGCCAGTCCCCGTCGTCTCCACGAACCCGAAGTTGTACCGAAAGGTCGAGCTCTCACTCGGCTGCGTGCCGTACACACCCAGCAGCTCGGTGGTCTGCCCCGCGCCGATGGCAAAGCTCGCCGGCACCCCAGCGAAAAACTGCCCCACCGAGTCGTCGAGGGTGCCGGACTGGGAGTAGATCCGCGACCCGGCAATGATCTTGACGTTAGAGGTCACCCGCAACGCTCCGAACGTCTGGCGCCCGAACATGGTCTGGATCGCGTTGTCGTACTTCTTGGTGTCGCCCGCCGGCACCGTATCGGTATAGGTCAACGGCGCCGGGTTGGCTTGCCGCTCCAGCAGGTAAAAGGTCACGTTGGCCGGCGTGGGGTTGGGGTTGTGCACCCACACAGTGGTGTACCACACCGACGGCGGCACCCCGGGCTTCGCCCCCACCGAGGGAAGAAAAACGTCCGTGCCGGTGAAGCCGGCCTGAACCGGAGAGACTCCACCCAGCAGTAGCGCACCGGCTAGGAACCAGAACGCACGCACATGGCTCTTCATGATCGCCTCCCAAGGACCTCCGATGCTCGCCAGATGTCCCGTGGCTTACGGCTATGATCGGTCCCAAGCGGCCTGAAGTCTCAACAAAGAAGTGATAGATTGATGATGAAGACGTGACGACGGTGACTGCCCACGAGCCTTTGGGGTGCGTCCGCATTGGCGAGACGGTCTTCGATGCGGCCGACGGCGTGGTGTGGGTGGAGGGACGCCGCGGGCAGCTGTCCCCGCGCCTGGCGGCGCTGTTGGAGCGACTGGTGCGCTCGGCGCCTCGTACCGTCAGCAAGGAAGACTTCCTCGACGAGGTGTGGGAAGGCTCGATCGTCAGCGAGGCGGCGCTGACCCAGCGCATCAAGGAACTGCGCGCCGTGCTGGGAGACGATGCGCGCCACCCTCGGTACATCGAGACCGTGGCTCGCCGCGGCTACCGGCTGATCGCCCCGCTGTCCCCGGCGGTGGCACCGCCCCTGGCCACTGCCGCTGCAGCTACAACCCCAGCCGCACCCGTCGTGCCGTCGCGGCTCCCACCGGCGGCGGCGTGGACGCGCCGGTGGGCGTGGGGGCTGGCGGGTGGCGGGGCGCTGATCCTGGCCGGCGCGGCCCTCCTGTGGTCGGTGGCCGGTCGCCACCAAATGGCTCCCGCCGGGCCGGCGCTGCCGGTCCGCCGCTCGGTGGCCATCCTGGGCTTTTCTAACCTCGCCGCGCGACCCGACGACGAGTGGCTGGATCAAGCGTTGCGCCACCTCCTCGCCACTGAGATTTCGGTCAGCGGCCGCCTGCGCGTGGCCAGCGGCGAGGTGGTGCACCGCGTGCGCCAGGAGCTCGCCCTCGCCCCAGTGGGCCAGTGAGCGCCGAGACGGCGCAGCGCGTCGGCCTGGCTGCGGGTGTGGAGCTGCTGCTGACCGGCAGCTTTCTGGTGGAAGGCGAAGGGGCGGCTGCCAGAATCCGGCTTGACGTGGCCCTCCAGGAGGCCGGCCAGGGCGAGCCGCTCTCGACCTTGTCCGCCACCGGCGCGCTGGACGAGTTCCTCGCCCTCGTTGAGGAGGCAGGCGCACGCCTGCGCGAAGCGTTGGGCTTGCCGCCGCTTTCGGCTCCCGAACGGGAGACGCTGGCCGCCTTGCTGCCCGCCTCGGAGGAGGCGGCGCGGTTCCACGCCCAAGGCGTGATAGCCCTGCGGCGCTTCAACTTCACCGGTGCGCTGGAGTCCTTCCAGCGTGCGGTCAGCGCCGACCCGTCCTCGGCGGTGGCCCACGTCGCGCTGGCCGACGCCTGGGAGTGGGTCGGCGACCAGGAGCGCGCCCGGGAGGCGTCCCGTCTGGCCTGGCAGCTTGCCGGCCGGCTGCCGCGGGAAGCTCAGCTGGTCGCCGAGCAGGGCTATCGCGAACGCCTGGGGGACTGGCCCCGCGCCGCCGAGGTGGCGCGGGCGCTGTGGGAGTTTTTCCCCGACAACCTGGACTACGGCCTGTCGCTGGTCTCCGTGCTCGCCAAGAGCGGCGAGGACCACCAGGCATCCCTGGTGCTGGCGGCGCTGCGGGGCCTGCCGCCGCCCCTCGGGCGCGACCCTCGCCTGGACCTGGCCGAGGCGTGGATGGCCGACGCCGACCCAGACCGCAAGCTCGCCGCGGCGGAGCGTGCCGCTGCGGCAGCGGAGGTGACCGGCGCGCGGTTGCTGCTGGCCGCGGCCCGCGTCCAGCAGGGCATGGCACAGCACGCCAAGGGCGAGCTGGGCGGGGCGGGCGCCGCCTTCGAGGAAGCTCGCCGCATCCGCGTCGCCGCGGGAGACGCCTGGGGGGTGGCCAAGGTCCTCGAGCACCTCGCCTCCCTTGCCCACGACGCCGGCGACGTGGCCGCCGCCTTGGCGGCCTACACCGAGGCTCTGGCCATCGCCCGCGGCGCCGGGGCCACGGCGGACAGCGTTCGCCTGCTCGCCCAGCTCGCCCGCACCGCCCTTGTCGCCGGCGATCTCGCGTCCGCCCGTGCCACATTGAACGATGCCCGCCAGGTGTTGCCAGTCACCGGCGATGCGGCGATGCGCCGCGCCCTGGATCTGGAATCCGGTTTTCTGGCCCTGGCGGAGGGTCGCACCGGCGAGGCGGTGGCGATCGCCCGTCGCCTGCTGGCCGCTCCCGATGGCGGTCGGAAGTCGCCGGCCACGGCGCGCGCCGCCCTGCTGCTGGCGCAGGCGCTGGCCGTCGAAGACGCCACCGCTGAGACTGCCTCCGCCGCCGAGGACGCCCTACGCGCAGCCAATCACAGCGGCGACGCCTCCCTCGCTCTCAGCGCCGCCATCGTCCAGGCGCGGATCGGCGCCGCCACCGGCGACGCGGATTCCGCCCTGCACCGGCTGAACACCGTTGGTGAGCAGGCGGCGCGCCACGGCTTCACGCCGGTGGAGCTGGACGCCCTCCTAGCTGTCGGTGAGGTCTACGCCCGCCGCGGCGACCGTCAGCGCGCCAGGGGTGTCCTCGCCGAGGCGGCGCGGCGCGCCCGCCAGCGCGGCCTGCTCCTCGCGGCGCGGCGCGCCGAAAACCTGCTGGCCACCCTCTGAGCACCCAGCGGCGCCCGCACGCGGGGAGCACGTTCCAAGCTCAAGGGGCTTCTTTGCGCAGCGCCTCCCGGATCTCCCGTGCCAGCGTCGCCAGGTCGAACGGTTTGGCGAGAAACCGCAGGCGCCCGGCGGCCACGGCCTGCCGCACCATATCGTTTTCCGCGTACCCCGTCATCAGGATCACCTTCATCCGCGGCCAGCGCCGCGAGAGTTCGTCACCCAGGGTCATCCCGTCCACCCCAGGCAGCACGTAGTCGGTGAGCAGGACATCGAAGGGATCTTCGGCGAACTGCACCCTCGCCTCCTCCCCGCTGGCCACTGCCACCACCCGGTAGCCTAAAAGCTCCAGCAGCTGGCGCAGCCCCTCACGGGCGCCGTCCTCGTCCTCCACCACCAGCACCCGTTCACCGTTTCCCTGGGCCAAGTCCACCGCCTCGGCGGGAGCGGCGTCGGCGCCGGCGTCCAGCATGTGCGCGGCGGGCAGGACAACGCGGAAGCGACTGCCGCTCGCAGGGGTGCTCTCCACCTCGATGCGCCCACCGTGACGCAGGACGATGCCGTGCACCACAGCGAGCCCCAAACCCGTACCCCGCTCCCGCCCCTTGGTGGAAAAGAACGGCTCGAAAATGCGCTCCTTAACCTCGGGTTCCATGCCCACGCCGGTGTCCCGTACCTCGAGCCACGCTTCCCCAGCCGACCGGCCGGTGGCCACGGTGAGGACGCCCCCCTCTGGCATGGCGTCGCGGGCGTTGAGGACCAGGTTAGTCAGCACCTGCTGCAGCTGCCCGCGATCCCCCTCCACCACCAGCCTTTCACCAGCGAGGTCCGCTGCCACGACGATGGTCTCCGGCATCACCCGGCGCAAGAGGCCCAAACCCTCCCGCACCAGCTCGTTGAGATCCAGGGGCAGGCGACGCGCCACCTCGCGGCGGGAGAAGAGCAGCAGTTGTCGGGTCAGTTCCGCGCCCCACTTGACGTGCGCCTCCAGCTCCGCCGCCACGGGCCGCAACTCGGGATCGTCGCTCTTCGCCACCAGCACCTGCCCGAGCGAGAGAATCGCCTGCAACAGGTTATTGAAGTCGTGCGCCACCCCCCCGGCCAAGCGTCCGATCGCCTCCATTTTTTGCGCCTGCCGGAGTTGTTCCTCCAGGCGCTTGCGCTCGGTGATGTCGAACAGGTATCCCCACATCGCCTGCAGCTGGCCGGTGGGGGAGAATACCGCCGAGACGTTTTCAATGAGGTGGACGGTGCTGCCGTCGCGGCGGCGGCGCTCCACCTCCCGCTGGGTGATGCGCCCGCTCTGGCGCAACTCCTCGAGGAAGGCCCGGCGTTCCGCCGCGCTGGGGTACAGCTCGGTGACGTTGGTGGCCAGCGCTTCCTCCAGGGAGGCGAATCCGAAGAGTTTTACGAACGCCGGGTTGGCGGCCAGCAGCCGCCCGTCGGGGGTGGAGATGAAGTCGGCCGTCAGGTCTTCCTCGAAGAAGCGACGATACCTCTCTTCGCTTTCCCGGAGCGCTTCGTTGGCCGCGGCGAGTTCGGCGGTGCGCTCGGCCACCCGCCGTTCCAGCTCGGCTTCCATCTCCTTGCGCTGGGTGATGTCTCGGGCGTCGGTGATCACCGCGGTCACCTCGCCGGCGGGGCCGAGCTCGGGCATCAGCATCCAGTCGATCCAGATGCCGTTGGGCAGCTGGAACTCCACACGCTGCACCTGAGCCGTCGTGAACACACGGGCGATGGCATCTTCCCACAGCGCGCAGAGATGCTCCGGAAAGCCGAGCTCCCGGTGGGTCCGTCCCAAGAACTGGGCTACCGGGATGCCGGTCTGGGGTTCCACCGCCTTGTTCACGTACAAGTGGCGCCCCTGGCGGTCGAAGCGCATGATCACGTCGGCGCTGTGTTCCGCCAGGGCGCGGAAGCGCTCCTCGGAGGCGCGAACACCCTCCTCGGCGGCCCGCCGCTCCGCCACCTCGGCGGCCAGCTTGCGGTTGGCCGCGGCCAGCTCGGCGGTGCGCTCGGCTACGCGGCGCTCCAGCTCCGCCCGCGCCTGCGCCAACTCCGCCACCGCCTGACTCAGCGCCGCCTCAGCGCGCTGCCGCTCCTCCAGCTCCCCCTGCAAGGGGTCGAACAAGTGCGCCGAATCCAGCACCGCCGCCAGCTGCCCCGCGAGGGTCTCCAAGGTCTGCACATCCCTGTCGTCGAAGGCGTGGGGCCGGGTCTCTTGGACGTCGAGAACACCTAGCACCTGGTCGCCGACCTTCAGGGGCACGGCGATCTCCGAGCGGGTTTCTACCTCCTCTGGAAAGCCGCGGATGTAGCGGGGATCGTGGCGGACATCGGGAGCGTACACAGTCACCCCTTCCCGGGCCGCACACCCGATAATCCCTTCGCCGACCCTCTGGCGGTAGCCGGGCGGGGCGAGATGGGCGAACGCCCCGGCGATAGCCTGCTGGCCCAACTCTCCGCGGGCACTGTCAAGCAGGAGCACCACCACGTTGTGGAAACCGAACTGCTCCTGGATCTCCCGCACCGCCACTGCCAGCAGCTCCCGCACCGGCATCAGGCTGGTGACGTGCTGGCTGACCCGATTGATGGCCGCCAGCTGACGCAGCCGCCGCTGCTCCCGCTCCGCCGCTTGGCGCTCTTCGGTCACGTCCCGCACCACGCCGATGAGCGCCACCACCTCGCCCCCGTCGTCCCGCACCGGCGCGGTGTTCAGCGACACCAGCAGGCGCGTCCCGTCTTTGCGCCGGTTCCACAGCTCCCCTCGCCAGCCGCCGGCCAAGGTACCGGCTAGAATCTCATCGCCAATGCCGGGCGGGTTGTCGTGCACCCGCAGCAGCTCGATGGGCTCGCCGATGAGCTCCCCTTCGCTGTAGCCGTAGATTTCGCAGAAGGCGGGGTTGACGAAGACGATGCGGTTGGCAAGGTCGGTGACGCACACCCCTTCGGCGATGGCCCGCAGGGCCTGCGCCAGCAATGCGATGTGTGCCTCGGCCTGCTTGCGCGCGGTGATGTCGTGCAGCGCCCCGACGATGGCCACCGTACGACCGTCCCGCACCACCGGTGACTCGCGCACCTCCACCCACACCCGGCGCCCTTGGGGGCCGAAAAGCTCCAGCTCGTAGGGCGGCTGCTCTACGCCCGTCTCGATGGCCCGTTGGGTGACCTCGAAGCCGGCGCGGTTGACCGGGTGGTCGGTGACCAAGGTGGTCCACCTCACCAGCGCCTCTTCCGGTGCGAGCCCCAAGAGGTCGCGGCAGCGCGGGCTCACGTAGGTGAGCACGTGGTCGGGGCCGTGCACGTAGAACAGGTTGGAGGAATGCTCCACGGTGCCGCGGAACACCAACCCACCGTTGAGTTCGCCGGCCGCCGGGACACCGTTGCCAGCCAGGATCAGCTGCGGACGCAACGCCTCCACCGCCTCGCCGGCCTCGCCGGGGCCCACCACCTGCACGCTGGGCTCCAGGCCCGCCGCCCGCAAGGCCTCTACCGCGGCGGCGGCCATCCCGTCCAGACGACCCACCACCACCACCCGCAAAGTTTCGCGACTCGATCGGGTCCCCGGCGGCTGGTCGGACGGTATCGGGCTCATCTTGATACCTAACTGGAGCAGTATAGATGTGACGGAGCCGCCGGCTCAACGGCAACAGGGCGAACCGGGCCTGTCTCTAACTCTGCGCCCCACGCCCGTGGGTGGGCTGACCATGGCCTGCGGAGGGTTGGGCGGGTTGGGAGAGCGCTGGGCGGGGGACGACTCTGCTGGACCGATCCCCGCGCGGCTCACGCCCAGGCGACCAACCCCGGGGGGGCGGTCGGCGCCGTCGACGGGGGTGCCGTACCCCTCGCGTTGTTGTGTGGCGATTCGGTGATTTACCAGCCCCCCCATGCTGTGGTATTGTCAGTTTGGGGGAGGCCACTATGTGTGCAGCCTGGCCGACGTTGGTTCTGCTGGCCGCCACCGAAGAGTCGATTCCGCCTGCCGGCACCGCCGTGCGCACCGTGGTCCGCATCGTCCTGGGCAGTTTCATCGCCGTGCTCGTGGCCTACATCCTTCTGGAACAGATCGGCTCCTGGCGCCGCAGGAGGGCTGCCCGTGAACCCTAGCCATCGCCATCAAGACGAAGAGATTCAGCGCTTTACCGCCAATGAGTTGGCGCAACATTGGGTGCTGATGATAACCCTGACGGTGCTAGCCCTCACCGGTCTGGCGCTGTTCGCCCACGGTACGTTCGTGGGCCGGGTGCTCATGGCCATCGAGGGCGGCATGGAGGCCCGCGGCGCCATCCACCGGTTCTTCGCCGTGGTGCTCATGCTCCTCACCGCCTGGCACTTCCTCTACGCGGTGTTCACCGAGCGCGGTCACCGCCAGCTCATGGAGATGCTGCCCCGCGCCAGCGACCTCGCCGGTTTCGCCGGACTCTTACGGTACTATCTGGGTCGCACCCCTGAGCCGCCTGCCTTCGGGCGCTTCACCCCGCTGCAGAAGCTGCAGTACTGGGGCGCCGGTATCGGCTCCCTCATGATGATCGGCACCGGGTTGATTCTGTGGTTTCACACCCAGGCGATGGCGGTGCTGCCCAAGTGGTTGTTCGACGTGACCACCATCGTGCACGGCTACGAAGGGTTGATCTTGTTCATCCTGCTGTTCGGCTGGCACCTCTACATCGTGCACTTTTCCCCGGGCAACTTCCCCCTGCAGCGGACTTTCATCTCTGGCCGCATCTCCCGCCAGCGCTTGTGGCGGGAGCACCGTTTGGAGTACCGGGAGCTTTTCGGGGACACGCCGCCCGCCGCTGACCCACCGAGGTCCAACCAGGAGGCGCCATGAAGCGCCTGACCCTGCTCGCCACCGCAGCGCTGGCGAGTGGAGCCGCAGCCCAGCCGGGGCCCGCGCCAACCCCTGCCCCTCCTTTGGCCGTCGAGGTGCGGCAATGCGGCATCTGCCATGGCCGACCGGAATTCAAACAGGTGGACCCGGACGGCACGGTGCGCACCTTGTGGGTGGACGAGGGCCAGCTGGCCACCTCGGTACACGCCAAGTGGCACTGCATCGACTGCCATGCCGACGTGGACCGCATCCCCCACCCTCCCCGCCTGGCCCTGGTGAACTGCCAGCGCTGCCATTTCCCCGGCAACCCAGTGGGCGCCCCCGAGGAGGTCAACTACGAGGGGTACGTGAAGTCGGTGCACGGCCGCCTACGCCAGGCGGGCAACGCCAAGGCGCCGGCCTGCCAAGACTGCCACGGTGGCCACGGCGTGCGCAAGCCCAGCGACGCGGCCTCGCTGGTCCACCCGCTCCACCTGCCCCAGACGTGCGGGCGCTGTCACGTGCGCGTCTTCGCCGAGTACACCACCTCGGCCCACGGCGTGTCGTTGCTGGAGAAGGGCAACAGAGAAGCGCCGTCGTGCTCCTCCTGCCACGGTGAACACGGCATTCTGCCCCCGAAAGAAAACGCCTCGGCGGTGTCCGCCACGCACATCCCAGAGACCTGTTCCAACTGCCACGGCATGACCGAGTTCAACCTGCGCTACGGCATCCCCATCAATCCGGTGCGCACCTTCCGTCACACGTTCCACGGCATTGCCAACGAGCTGGGTTCGGTTCGGGTCGCCAACTGCGCCTCCTGCCACACCGCCCACAACATCCTGCCAGCCACCGACCCCCGCTCCACCGTGAACCCCGCCAACATTCCCGCCACCTGCGGCAAGGTGGGGTGCCACCCGGGGGCCAATGCCAACTACGCCCGCGGCCGTTTTCACATCGACCCGTCTAGCCGGGACGCCGGGATCATCTACTGGGTGGCGTTGTTCTTTAAAATCCTCACGGTTTCCACGCTGGCCGCCTTAGGCGCCCACATTGTGCTGGATTTGGTCAAGAAGCTGCGCCACCGCCAGGGAGCCACCGTCCGTGACTGACCACCTCACGACACTGGAACGTGCCGTCGCCGAGGAGTTGCAGACCGCCCACGGCCTGGACGCCGAGACCGCCGCGCGCCGGGCCGCCGACATGACGCCCCGTTTGAGCCCCCGTTTCTCCACTTGGGTACGCCGGGAACTCACCATTCTCCAACGCCGCGAACGGCGCCGCCACCGTGCCGAAACGCCGCGTCACCGGGCGACCCCCGGGGGGCGGGAGTTTCAACGTTTCTCCCTCAACGTGCGACTGCAACACGCGGTCATGGCGTTGTCGGTCATCTTCCTCATCCTCACGGGTTTGCCTCTGAAGTTCTCGGACCTGGGCGTTTCCAAGGCCATCATCAGCCTGTTCGGCGGTCCGGATGTATCCCCCATCGTCCACCGCGTTGCGGCGAGCTTGCTCATCGCCGTGGGCATTTGGCACCTGGTCTACATTGCCGCCACCCGGGAAGGTCGTGCCACCTTCCTCCTCCTGTTGCCCCGCCCCCAAGACGCTAAGGACGCCTGGCAGCAGATTCGCTACTTCTTGGGCCGCACCGAGCAGCGGCCGCGTTTCGACAAATTCAGCTACGTAGAGAAGTTTGACTACTGGGCGGTGTACTGGGGGATGGTCATCATGATCGGCTCGGGCACCGTGCTGTGGTTCACCAACCAGTTCCTCAAGGTTTTCCCCAAGTGGTTCACCGACATCGCCAAGGAAGCCCACTCCGACGAGGCGCTACTGGCCACCCTGGCCATCGTGGTGTGGCACTTCTATAACGTCCACTTCAACCCGCACAAGTTCCCCATGAACCGCACGTTCATCACCGGCCGCATTAGCGAGCAGGAGATGATGGAGGAGCACCCTCGAGAGTGGGAGCGTATCACTTCGGGAGCGCCCCTCGGTCCTGCCGACAGCCGGCCGGTGGAACCCCAGGGAGGCGCGCAATGAGGCACTTCTTCATGGCCCTGCGCGAGGGCCTGGTGGAGCACCGCCGCGCCATACTCACCCTCGTGGGCGCCGCCCTCCTGGTGGCTGCGGTCTTCCAGGTGGCCTTCTACTTCGTTTCGGCCCGTTCCGAACTATGCGGAATGTGCCACATCATGGACCCGTACCTGGAGATGTGGCGGGCCTCCAGCCACCGCGACGTCGCCTGCGTGGAGTGCCACTCCGAGTACCGCTGGGCGCTCTCCCGGGTGTGGGTCAAGTACGCGCTCGGCATCTACACCACCCAGCCCCGCGCCGAGGTACCCGACCAACGCTGCCTGGCGTGTCATCAGCACCAGGAGCTGGACACCGACGAGATGTTCCTCAAGAACATCCACTTCTCCCACCAGGGTCACCTCGGCGAGATGCGGCGGGGCAAACGGCTGCACTGCACCTCCTGCCATACCGGTTCCTCCATGGCTGGCACCAACCTCTCCCAGCGCGAACACGTCGTGTTGCAAGAGCAGGTGTGCTTCACCTGCCACTTCAAGGGCGCCGAGGCCGGCCAGGCGGCCACCGGCTGCCTGGTGTGCCACGGTCCCCCCAGTACCGTGGTCACCCACCACGGCATCCAGTTCGACCACGGCACCTACCTCCAGCGGGGGGTGCGCTGTGAAACGTGTCACGTCGAGGTCACGCGGGGCGACGCCAACGTACCCCCCCAGCGCTGCTGGAGCTGCCACGTCGCCCACCTGGAGACCTACGACGACTCCGCCCACGTGCACCGCATCCACTTGCAGCGCCGCATCATCGACTGCCGCCGCTGCCACAACACCCTCGAACACGGCAAGTTCACCATGACCGGAGCGCTGGGCGACCGCTGCGAGGCGTGCCACACCCCGGTCCACACCCCCCAAGAGCAGCTCTATGTTGGCATTGGTGGCCGCGGCGTGCCCGACACCCCCGACACCATGTTTTTGGCACGGGTGGCCTGCAACTCCTGCCACGTCCCCACGGCCGGCGGTCCGGCGGCCGCAGCCCAGGCGCTACGGGAGTCGTGCGTGGCCTGCCACGGGGCCGGGTACGGCCGCATGGTGGACGACTGGCGACGGGAGATCGGCCAGCTGGTGGCCACCGTGGAGAGGGAGGTGCGGCGCGCCGAAGGGGTGGCCGCCCGGCTGGCGCCCGCCCACGCCAGCGCCCTGGTTGACGCCCGCCACAACGTCGAGCTGGTGCGCGCCGCCGGCGGTCACCACAACGTTCACTACGCCGTGGATTTGCTGCGCTGGGCCAACAACGCGGCAGCGACCGCGCTGCGTGCTGCCGGCGCAGGGGTCACCGCACCCCCGGAGGTGCTGGCCTCTGCCGCCGGGTACTGCCGCGTCTGCCACTCCACCTCCCACCTGGGGACGCGCCTCCCCTTCGCCGGCATGGAGTACGATCACAACCGTCACATCGCCGCCGGGCTTGCCTGCGACACTTGCCACTCGCTGGACGAGCACGGCAAGACCACCATTGCCGGCGAGCAGTGTATGGCCTGTCACCACGGACCCCAGAAACGCAGCTGCGAGAGCTGCCACAGCGCACAGGCCTCGCTCTACCACGGCGCGCTGGCTGGAACCGGTGTCAAAGGCGACCCCGACTTCATGGCCGCCGCCGACACCGCCTGCTCCGATTGCCACGACCTCGCCTCCCGGCAGCCGCTGGTCAAGCAGGTCCAGCAAGCCTGCGTGGGCTGCCACGACGCCTCCTACGGCGACATGCTGGTGCAGTGGATCAACGAGGATCAGCAGCGGGTGCAAGAGCTAGGGGTACTGCTGGCCCGGGCGCGCGCTGCCGCCCGGGAGCCAGCGCAGCGCGAGGCGATCGCCGCCGCCGAAGCGATCCAGCAGGCCCTGCTCAAAGCCAAAGGGGCCCACAACACCGTGCTCGCCGACCAAGCTGCCAATCACGCCAAACGGCTTCTTGCCTGGGCGAAATAAGGAGAAGGAGCATGACCTTCTTGTTTCTTAACTCCGACCAGATCGGCCATGGCCCTGAAGAGTTGGGGCGCAAGCTGCTAAATCTCTTCCTGGAAAAACTGGTTCACTCGGAGATCAGGGTGGACGCCGTAGCTTGCCTCAACCGCGCCATCTTCCTGACCACCGCAGAGGGCCCCGCCCTAGAGAGCTTAAAGGCCCTGGCCGCCCGCGGCGCTTTGATCACCACCTGCGGCACCTGCCTGGAGTTCTACGGGCGCAGGGAGGCGCTGCTGGTGGGGACCGTGGGCGGCATGCAGCAGACCGTGGAGATGTTCGCCTCCGCCGACCGCATCATCGCCCCCTGCTGACCCAGTCATCGGCGACCGGGCTGGCGCCCGGTGCCGCGGCCGCTGCCAACGTCTGTCCCGCTGACCGCCTCGCGCGGGCAAGGTCCAACCCCCGGGAGGAGCGGGCTTGCGCCTGAACCCCCTGCTGCGGGCTCATATCCGGGTCGGCGGCGGTATCAGTGACTGTGTTGCTGTGCCTTGCCCGTATCGTTCTGGTGTGTCAAGGCCAGCCGGGGAGGTGGGAGAATCACGTAGGGGCTGTCCTCGTGGTTTTCAGCCTCCCGGCTGGGCCGTACAACGGACGCGAGCGAGTAGAATGACTGCAAGCACGCCCGCGGGGGTAGCTCCCGCGGAGGAGGAGTCGAACATGCCTGCGCTCACGTATCTCGGACATTCGGCCTTTCTCGTCAGGGGCCGCCAGGGCAGCGTCGTCATCGACCCGTTTCTCACCGGCAACCCCATGGCCCGGAGCAAGCCCGGCGAGATCCAGGTGGATGCCGTGCTGCTCACCCACGCCCACGGCGACCACCTGGGCGACGCGGTGGAAATTGCCAAGGCCAACCAAGCGTTCATCGTTGCGCCCTTCGAGCTGGCCAACTACTGCGCCGCCAAAGGCGCCCCGGTCCACCCCATGCACATCGGCGGCGCCCGTTCCTTCCCCTTCGGCCGCGTCAAGCTGACCATCGCCCACCACGGTTCGGCCGCCCCCGACGGCACCTACTGCGGCAACCCGTGCGGGTTCCTGGTCACCATGGATGGGGCGACGCTCTACCACCCCGGCGACACGGCGCTGTTTTACGATATGAAGTTGCTGGGGGAGATGCACCCCATCGACGTGGCCGTGTTGCCCATCGGCGACAACTTCACCATGGGGATCGAGGACGCGGTCAAGGCCGCCGAGCTGCTCTCGCCCAAGCTCGTCGTTCCCATGCACTACAAGACCTTCGACATCATCGACGCCGACCCGGCCGAGTTCGCTCAGCGGGTGACCGCCAAGGGCATTTCCTGTCGGATCGTCGGGGTGGGCGAGACGCTGGAGTACTAGAAGGCCGTTGCTGGGCCTCGGCAGAAAGGCCACGGGTGAGCAACGACAATCAGTTCGTCACCCTCCTCGTCGAGCCTGACCAGAGGACACGGGACAAGGTCAGCGCCGTCTTGCAGGCCCGCGGGCACCGGGTGGTGGCCTGCGATTCGGTATCGGCAGCCCACAAGCCTTTTGGGGGCGACATTATCCTCCTCGCCCTCGCCGGCGCCGGCGGCAATGCCGCAGAGGCTCTCCCGCGGTTGCGCGGGCTGGGTCCAAAGACCAGCCGCATGGTGACGTGCCTCCTGGCCGAACGCCGTGAGCTCGCCAGTCTCGCCCACAAGGTGCCAGAGTGCGTCGACCAGGTGCTGGTCAAGCCGCTGACCGGCGCCGTCCTGGGCGCCCACCTGGAAACGGTGGAGCGGCTGGCCGCCGCGCGCCGGCCCCGGCCGTCCGTCCGCGCAGCGCACCTTCCTCCCACCATCTCCACATACCAACCCGGCCGCGCCCGGCTCGTGGCCATGGTGGAACGGGCCCTGGCCTCCCACGCCGCCGAGGGAGGCCCGCCGTTCGCCGTGATCCACGTGGACATGGACCACTTCCGCGGCGTCAATTTCACCTTCGGCTACGACGTGGCCGACGAACTGCTGGCTGCCGTCTTCACGCGACTGCGCGAACTGGTGACTTGCCTGCAGCCCCCATTGGGGGAGAATACGTACGTTGCGTATCTGGGCGGAGACGAGTTCGCCATTCTCGCGACCCCCGTCAGCCAGCCGCAAGAGGCGGCCGATATCGCCCGCCGCTTGCAGGAGTCGTTGACCGCGCCGTTTCGCGTCGGCGGGCATGACCTGCTGGTCACCGCCAGTTGCGGCGTCGCCCTCGGCAGCCCGTCGTACCAGCGGGCGGAAGAGCTGCTGCGCGACGCCGACACCGCTATGGAACGGGCAAAATCCTTAGGGGGAGCATCCTACGCGTTTTTCTCACCTGCCATGGGGGATTCCGCGGTGGCTGCCATGCGTCTCGAGGCGGACCTGCGCCGCGCCTTGCAGAACGAGGAACTCTCGCTGGTCTACCAGCCCATCGTTGCCGTGAAGTCGGGCGACCTGGTCGGCTTCGAGGCGTTGGTACGCTGGCGCGACGGCAACGGCACGGCCATCGCGCCCACGGACTTTATCCCCGTGGCCGAGCAAACCGGGCTGATCATCCCCTTGGACCGCCTGGTGCTGCGTCAGGTATGCCGGCAGGTGCGTACCTGGATGTCCCACGACCGGCTGCGGCTGGTGCCTGTGTCGGTGAACGTCTCGGGCATTCAGTTCCTGCGGCCTGATTTCGTCACCGAGGTCGACCGCACCCTGCGCACCCATGGGCTGTACGGTGATGCCTTGCGCTTCGAGATCACCGAAAGCGCCTTCGTCTCGCGTACCGCCGAGGTGGCCGCCCTGCTCCAGCAGCTGCGCGCCCTACGGATTTCCCTGAGCATCGACGACTTCGGCACCGGTTACTCGTCTCTCGCCTACCTCCAGCGCATTGAAGCCGACACCCTGAAAATCGATCGCTCCTTTGTTGGCCGCATGACCCACGACGGCGGCGACCTGGAGATCGTCCGGGCCATCATCCGGCTGGCGCAAACCCTGAACAAACGCGTCGTCGCCGAAGGCGTGGAGACCCGCTCGCAGCTCGAGCTGCTGCGGGAACTGGAGTGCGACTTCGCCCAGGGCGTCTACTTTCACCCGCCTTTGACGCCGGCCGACGCCACCGCCCTCCTGAAGGGCCGCGCCACCCCCCGTTCCTCGGGGCGCCGCTTCTGAGACCACCGCGTCGCGAGCTCGCACAGACTCCCAGCACGCAGAAAAACGAAAGGCCTGCAGTGTCCTGCAGGCCCTTCATACTTCCCGGCAGCGACCTACTCTCCCACACCGTCGCCAGTGCAGTACCATCGGCCCTGAGGGGCTTAACTTCCGTGTTCGGAATGGGAACGGGTGTATCCCCCTCGGTATGGCCACCGGAAAAACTTCTAAAAAAGTTTCCACAACTCAATTGGGTTTGCACGCCGACAACAAGCTTTTCGGGAAGGAGTGTGTGGTCAAGCCGCACGGCCGATTAGTACGGGTCAGCTGAGCGCCTTGCAGCGCGTACACCTCCCGCCTATCAAACTGGTCATCTACCAGAGGCCTTCAGGGACCTTACGGCCCGGGATACCTTATCTAGGAGTTGGCTTCCCGCTTAGATGCATTCAGCGGTTATCGCATCCGGACACAGCTACCCAGCGCTGCCGCTGGCGCGACAACTGGTACACTGGAGGTCCGTTCGTCCTGGTCCTCTCGTACTAAGGACGACTCTCCGCAAGTATCCTCCGCCCGCACCAGATAGGGACCGAACTGTCTCGCGACGTTCTAAACCCAGCTCACGTACCGCTTTAATCGGCGAACAGCCGAACCCTTGGGACCTGCTTCAGCCCCAGGATGCGATGAGCCGACATCGAGGTGCCAAACCCCGCCGTCGATGTGAACTCTTGGGCAGGATCAGCCTGTTATCCCCGGCGTACCTTTTATCCGTTGAGCGATGGCCCTTCCACACGGGACCACCGGATCACTAAGCCCGACTTTCGTCCCTGCTCGACTTGTAGGTCTCGCAGTCAAGCTCCCTTGTGCCTTTGCGCTCTACGGCTGGTTTCCAATCAGCCTGAGGGAACCTTTGGGCGCCTCAGTTACACTTTGTGAGGCGACCGCCCCAGTCAAACTACCCACCAGCCAGTGTCCCCGGGCCGGATTCACGGCCCTGGGTTAGAACCTCGAAGTTATAAGGGTGGTATCTCACCGACGGCTCCACCGAAGCTGACGCCCCGGCTTCACAGCCTCCCACCTATCCTGCACATACAACGCCGAGATTCAGTGGCAAGTTGTAGTAAAGGTGCACAGGGTCTTTCCGTCTAGGTGCGGGTAACCGGCATCTTCACCGGTACTTCAGATTCGCTGAGCCCCCCGTGGAGACAGCGCCCAGATCGTTTCGCCTTTCGTGCAGGTCGGAACTTACCCGACAAGGAATTTCGCTCGGTTCACCTCTTCCGTTTCCGAAAGAGCCGGACTTTACCTTGATTGGCCACGGTTCATCGCTGCGCAGATCCCTTGAATCTCCTCCAGCCCTTCGGCTGTGAGGTGCTCGCCGCGTTGCATGAGCAGCACAACGCGACGAAACTTCAAGAAGTCGACCTGCTTTCTGGTTTTCAAGTGGTGCTTCTCGAAGAACGGAATCACACGCTCCGCCAGGTGTGCTAGACCACGAACTCGCCACGCCATCCGACTGCCGTGGTTGCGACGAACCACGCCACAGCCGAAGTACGCCTTGAGCGCGTACAACACCTGCGCGTCACGCTCATGCCGCACAACCGTGAACTCTGGCACGACCTGAAATCCCAGCTTCATCTCTGCATGCCGGTTGATGGCGACGTGGAAGCAACCTTCCCCGTCGACAAAGCCGACTATCCACTGGGGTTCAAGGTCCATGGCCAACCCCGAACATCAAGTCTCTGAGGGTTCCTCGCATCATTTCTCGAGGCCTTCCCTGCGGATTGTCCCCATGTCCAACGGATTCTTACTGCCGCGCCCGCGGCGCGACGAGTACCGTGTGGCTGTCGAGGAGTTTCCCGCATATGGTTCAGTTTTACTAAGGCT
>Ga0308390_1000009_pt1:80000-194366 | contig 194366 bp, 158 predicted proteins | sample Hotspr2Sample149_FD_202358 | JGI IMG/M metagenome (GOLD analysis project Ga0308390, IMG submission 202358) | Hot spring phototrophic mat microbial communities from Mushroom Spring, Yellowstone National Park, Wyoming, United States - 20040719_149 ...
CACCGGCACCACGGCGTCCCCCGCCACCGGATGCTCCCGCGCCAACTGCGCGCCGAAGCGTTCCCGGATCACCGCCACCTCTTCCCCAAACACCCGCGAATCAGGGCGGGAGAAGTACACGTGCTCGAACACGCAGTGGGCGAAGGGTGGCGAACTGCCGGCGCGCAGCACCCGCGGCTCCTCCCCCTCCAGCTCCACCACCTCACCGGGGGCCACTTCGCGCACGAAACGCGCCCCCAGGAGGTCGAAGGCGCACGTCTCGGAGGCCACCACCCACGCTTCCTCCAACCGACCCAACACCAGCGGGCGGAACCCCAACGGGTCACGCGCCGCGAACAACCGCCCGTCGCACAGCACCGCCACGGCGTAGGCTCCCACCGCCGCGTCGAAGGTCTCCAGCAGCGCCTCTTCGAGGGTGCGAGCGCGGGACCGGGCGAGCAGGTGCAGGAACACCTCGGAATCAGAAGTGGACTGGAAGATCGCGCCCTCCTGCTCGAGCTCCCGTCGCAACCGCAACGCATTGACCAGATTTCCGTTGTGCGCCAGAGCCAGTTGCCCGCGATGGGTTTTGGCGACCACCGGCTGGGCGTTGATCAACGACGACGAGCCGGCGGTGGAGTACCGCACATGGCCCACCGCCGCACTCCCTGGCAAGGCCACCAGGCGGCTGCGGTCGAAGATATCGGCAACGTACCCCATCGCCTTGAAGTGGGTCAGCTGCCGGCCGTCCCAGGCGGCGATCCCGGCCGACTCTTGGCCGCGGTGCTGCAGCGCGTACAGCCCCAGGTAGACGAGGTTGGCGGCGTCGGCGTGGCCCAGCACGGCGCACACCCCGCACTCCTCGTGGAAGCGATCGCTGCCCTCCCACCCCTCCACCGGATGAAGGCTCACGCCAGCCATCCCAATCCCACCTCCCGCAGGGCGGCGATCTCACTCACCGACTCGTCGATGAGCGTCTCGCCGGCGCGGCGGATAAGGAGACGCTCGCCCACTGCCACCCCCAAACGGGTGAGCTGAAGCCCCTCCGCGGCGCGCACCACAGCCTCCTCCCAGGCCGGCGGGACAGCCAACAGGTAGCGCGGCCCCCACTCTCCGAACAGCACCCGCGCCTCCGACGCCCCGGCCGGAAACTCCAGCACCGCCCCGACCCCGCCGGCCGTCATCTCCGCCGCTGCCACCGCCAGCCCGCCGTCGGAGATATCCCGCGCCGCCACCAGCCCCAGCCGCACCAGGTGGCGCACCACGCTGGCGGCGGCGCGCTCGGCAGCGTAGTCGACGTCGGGCACGGGACCCACCTGCATGTCCAGCACCAGTTGCAGATAGCGGGACGCCCCCAGCTCGCCCTCCAGCGGTCCCAGCAGGAACAAAACGTCCGCGTCGGCGAAGCGTGCCCGCGGCGCGTGGCGCACCTCGGGCACCAGGCCCACCATGCCCACCGTCGGCGTGGGCAGAATCGCCTGCCCGGAGGTCTCGTTGTACAGGGACACGTTGCCCGACACCACCGGCACGTCGAAGGCGCGGCACGCGGCGGCCATGCCGTCGATGGCCGCCACCAGCTGGCCCATCGCCTGGGGGTTCTCGGGCGAGCCGAAGTTGAGGCAGTCGGTGAGGCCGATGGGCTCTGCACCCACACAAGCCAGGTTACGCACCGCCTCGGCCACCGCCTGGGCGGCCCCCCGGCGGGGGTCCAGCCAGCACGCCAGGGCGTTGCAGTCAGTGGTGGCAGCCACGCCGATGCGGGTGCCGGGGACCAGCACCAGCGCCGCATCGCTCCCCGGCCCGGCCACCGTGGCGGCGCCCACCGACTGGTCGTACTGCTCCCAGATGAAACGCGCACACCCCATCTGCGGCCGCGACAGTAGCCGCCGCAGGTCGGCGCTCCAATCCCGCCCCACCAGGTGAGGCAGCGTCACCGGCGGCGCCGGCGCCGGCGGCACCCACGGCCGGTCGTACACCGGGGCATCGTCCACCAGGGCTTTGACCGGGAGCCGAAAGGCCGGCCGCCCCCTAAACGTGGCGCGCACCTCGCCGTCGCGGATCACCCGGCCAATCTCCACGCCGTCCAAACCCCAGCGCGCGCACACCGCCAGTACCTTGGGCACCTGGCGAGGCTCCACCACCATCAGCATGCGTTCCTGCGACTCCGACAGCATCAGCTCGTAGGGGGTCATCCCCTCCGCGCGCACCGGCACCCGCGACAAATCCAGCTCCAACCCGCAGCCGGCGCGGGCCGCCATTTCAAAGGCCGACGACGAAAGCCCGGCGGCGCCCATGTCCTGGATCCCCACCACCAAGCCGGCGTCCATGAGCTCCAGGCAGCACTCGATGAGCAGTTTCTCGGTGAACGGATCGCCCACCTGCACGGTCGGCCGCCGCGCCGTGGCTCCCTCGTCGAACACATCGGAGGCCATGGTGGCGCCGTGAATGCCGTCCCGCCCGGTCTTGGAACCCAAGTAGATCACCCGATTCCCGGGCCCCGAGGCGCGGCCGTAGAAGATCTTTTCTTGCCGTGCCACGCCCACGCACATGGCGTTAACTAGAATATTGCCGTTGTAGGCCGGGTGAAAATCCACCTCGCCGCCCACCGTAGGCACGCCGACGCAGTTGCCGTAGTCGCCGATGCCGCGCACCACACCGTCCACCAGATGTCGCATGCGAGGCGCATCCAGCTCGCCGAAACGCAGTGAATCTAACGACATGATCGGGCGTGCGCCCATCGTGAAGACGTCGCGCAAGATACCCCCCACGCCGGTGGCCGCGCCCTGGTACGGCTCGATAAAGGAGGGGTGGTTGTGGGACTCCATCTTGAATACCGCCACCCAGCCGTCGCCCAACGAGACAATACCGGCGTTCTCTCCGGGGCCCTGGACGACCCGCGGGCCCCGGGTGGGGAAGCGGCGTAGGTGGAGCTTGGAGGACTTATAGGAGCAGTGCTCCGACCACAGCGCCGCGAAGATTCCCACTTCCGTGACGTTGGGAGTGCGGCCCAGCACCTCCAGGATGCGCTCCCACTCCTCGAGGGTCAGGCCGTGCTCCCGGGCGATCTCTGCCGTCGCCGGGGCATCCCAGGTGATCATGCCACCTCCACCAAGGCGCGAATCAGCGGCAAACCGTCCTCGCCGCCGAGAAGGGTGTGGACGCGCCGCTCCGGGTGGGGCATCAGACCCAGCACATTGCCCTCGCGGTTCACCAGGCCGGCAACGTTGGCCAGCGCACCGTTGGGGTTGGCCTCAGGACCCACCTGGCCGGCCGGGGAGCAGTACCGGAACGCCACCCCTCCCTCCCTCTCCACCCGTTGCACCACCTCGGCCGGAGCGTACCAGTTCCCCTCCTTGTGGGCGATGGGCAGGCGTAACACCTGGCCCCGCGCCAGGTGCCGCAGCAGCAGTCCGTCGTTGCGCTCTACGCGCACGTACACCTCCCGGCAGATGAAGCGCAGACTGCGGTTGGGCAGCATCGCGCCGGGCAGCAGACCGACCTCCAGCAGCATCTGGAAGCCGTTGCAAATGCCTAGGATCGCCCCTCCCTCCACGGCCAGCCGGCGCACCGCCCGCATCACCGGCGAGTGGGCCGCCATGGCGCCGGCACGCAGGTAATCGCCGTAGGAGAAGCCGCCCGGCAATATCGCCGCGCCGCAGCCGGCCAGATCCTCGCTCTGGTGCCACACTGGCACCGCCTCGCCGCCAGCGCGCTGTACCGCCGCCATGGCGTCCCGGTCGCAGTTGGAACCGGGAAACACCACCACCGCCACTCGCCGCCCGCCCGCCGGGCGCACCGGCATCGTCGGCTCACCCTCGCCCCGGCGCACACCCGCTGTCATGGCAGGCGCACCTCGAAGTCCTCAATCACCGGGTTGGACAGCACCTCCCGCGCCGCCTGCTCCACGCGGGCTCGCACGGCCGGCGACTCCGACCCGTCCACCTCCAGCAGGAGCAGCTTGCCGACCCGCACGCGGGTGATCTCACCGTACCCCAGCCCGGCCAGCACGCGCCGAATCGCCTCCCCTTGCGGATCCAGCACGTCCTCTTTGAGCTTGACCCTGACCTCCACCTGCCCCATGGGCGCCTCCCGTGCAGCGAGAGTCTAGCGTATCGCCTCCCCCGGCGCGGTCAGCCACACGGTTCCCGGTGGTGGTCACGGCCCCTGGGAGCGCGGGCCCGCAGGCCCGCCCCTGGAGCCCCATCGACCGGGCAGCCCCCACCCACCCTGCGGGGCTTTCCAGCCCCCGCGGTCCACGGGCAGGCCCGCCTGGTGGGGGAATCAGCCTCGGTCACGGTCCCCCGTCGCGGACACGGTCTCGGTCACCGGTCACGATCCCCGGCTACGGTCACCGCCCCAGCCATGGACAAAGGCGCGACGGCGTGCGATCCGGAATCCTGCCCCGCGACGGTTTGGTTCGCCCTGGCGTCGCTGGCCCCTACACCAGCTCCACGCTCAGTGGTTCGTCCTGGCCCGCCACGGCCAGGCGCACAGTACTGCCGGTCAGCGGCCGGCTCAACTCCCGCCGCACCAGTTCGGGTGAGTTGTTCTGGCGCGACAGGTGCATTCCCACCACCACCTGCAACCGCGGGTGGGTGAGCCGATCCAGCAGCGCCTGCGCCTGCTCGTTGGACAGGTGGCCGGTGCGGGAAGCGATGCGCTGCTTGAGCGCCCAGGGGTAAGGTCCCAACCGCAGCATGTCGGGGTCGTGGTTGGCCTCCAGCAGCAGCGCGTCGCAGCGCTCCAGCCGCTCCACCGCCAACGCCGTGGCGACGCCGCTATCGGTGAGCAAACCCACCCGACGTCCGCCGTGCTCCACCACGAACCCCACCGGCTCCCGGGCGTCGTGGGAGACGGCAAAGGGCAGCACCTTCAGGCACCCCAACCCCACTTCCCGCCCCGACTGAAGCACCAGCGCCGGCGTGAACAACCCGTTGCATGCCGCCGCGGTGCCAGCGGTGGCGGCCAGTGGCACCGCGTGGCGCCGCAAGAATACCTCCAGGCCTTGGATATGGTCGGTGTGCTCGTGGGTGAGGAGCACGGCGTCCAACCGCCCGGGGTCCACCCCGGCGGCGCGCATGCGCTTTTCGATCTGCCGGCAGGAGACGCCGCAATCGATGAGAATCGCCCTGCCGCCCGCCTCCACCACCAGCGCGTTGCCCGACGAGCCGGAGGCGAGCACCACCAGGCGCACCCTACCTCCCCGTGGAGCCGAAGCCCCCGCTGCCCCGCTCACTGGGCGGCAGCTCAACGGCCAGGACAAACTCGGCCCGCGCCACCGGGGCCAGCACCACCTGGGCGATGCGATCCCCGCGCCGCACGGTGAAGGGCTCGTCGCCCAAATTGGCGAGGAGCACCATCAGCTCGCCGCGGTAGTCGCTGTCGATGGTGCCCGGCGCGTTGGCCAGCGTCACCCCGTGCGCCAGGGCCAGCCCCGAACGCGGTCGCACCTGCAGCTCCCACCCGGGTGGGACCGCCACCGCCAGGCCGGTGGGCACCGCTGCGCGCGCTCCGGGCGCCACTTCCACGTCGGCCGCCGCCACCACATCCGCCCCCGCCGCCCCGGCGCTGGCGTAGTGGGGCAGCGGTAGCCCCTCGCCGTGGGGCAGCACCTGCACCAGCACCTGGGGGCCAGAACTCATGCCACCCTCCGCGCCACCCCCGCCGGCAGCACCAGCCCCCGCTGAGGCCCGCACACCGCCCCGGCCAGCGCCTCCAGCCGCACCAAGCGGCGGGCCAGCTCGCGCACCCGCTCGGGGGTGACGGCCTCCAGTTCCCGCGCCAGCTGCGCCGCATCGAAGCGCCGGCCCCGCGCCAGCATCTCCGAGGCGTGGGCCTCCATCAAGGCATCCGGCCCCTCGGTGCCCAGCACGATGCCCGAGGCGATGGACTCCTTGGCCAGGGCCACCTCCCGGTCGCTGATACGCCCGCGCCCCACCTCCTCCAGCACCTTGAGCACCGCTCCCCAGGCGGCCGCCACCTGGCGCAGCGGCGCCGAGAACACCACCTCCAGCACCCCAGCCAGGCTGGTGGCGTCCAGGGCGCTCTCCACCTCGTACACCAGCCCGCGACGATCGCGCAGCTCCCGAAACAGGCGCGAGGCGTTGCCGGCGCCCAGCAACTGGTGCAGCACCGCCAGCGTCAGCCCCTCGGCGTGACCGGCGGGCAGGCCGGGCAGCACCAAGTTGACGTACACCTGCTCCAACCCCTCCCGCTCCTCCACCAGCACGCCGGGGTGCCAGGTGGGTGGCGTCAGCGCCACGTACGGCGCGTGGGGTGACGGCGGTGGCAGGCGGCGGGCGATGGCCGCCTCGTTCACCGGGCCGGCGGCAACCACCAGCAGGCGAGAGGGGGTAAAACGCTGGCGGTGGTAGCTGCGCAGATCGTCCACGCCCAACCCCTCCACCACGCCCCGGTCCCCCAGCACCGGCCGCGCCAGTGGGTGACCATCCCACGCCGCCAGGAGGGCGCGCTCGGCCACGCTTTCCGCCGGAGAGTCCTGCACCATGTCGAACTCCGCGGCCACCACGCCGCGCTCTACCCGCACGTCGCTGCCGGCAAAGCGGGGGGCGAACAGCGCCTCGGTGATCAGCTCCCACACTTCGGACAGACGCGTGGCGGGGACGTGGGCGGTGATGGCGCACGTCTCGCGGGTGGTGTACACATCTACCCCGCCACCCACGGCGTCGATCAACTCAGCGATTTCGGCGGTACCCCGGCGCGCCGTGCGGCGTAGCAGCAAGTGTTCGATCAGGTGGGTGATGCCCGCCAGGTGCGCGGGCTCGTGGGCCGAGCCGGAACGCACGAACGCTCCCACCGCCGCCGTGCTGGCGTGCGGCATGGGTTCCACCACGATGACCGGACCGGCCTCCATGAACGGCGGATTCTACCGTGTCCCGCTGCTTCCCGGCGCCACAAGCGGCCGACGTCGAACCCCAGAGCGCCCCTTCCGGGCCTTGACCGTGTCGGTGTCCATGGCCGCGTCTCCGCCCGCCCTGGCAGGCGGCCTGGCTACTTGCGCTTGGGCGGCAGCGGCGGTTCGGTGGGCTGGGGGCCGGGCGGCGGCGGGGGAATGCCCTCCTTGCCCTGGCGCTGAGGGTCGAAGACGAATTTCCAGTCGCAGTAGCGGCTGCGACCCTCGTACATCTTGATGGACGACTCACAGGAGCGGGACGACACGCCGATGATGGGGCCGCGCGCCTCGGGGCTGGGGACGCCGCCGCCCAACCCCGCCCGCGGCGTTGGGGAGGGACCTACGCCCGGTCCACCCCCCTGCCCCGGCAGCCCTTGGCCCTCTTGGCCCAGGAAGACGGGCACCCAATCGGCCTTGCCGGTGATGGGGTCGACCCACTTCTTGCGCAGGCAGCGCGGCTTGGCCTGGTACATCTCCTCCAGCGAAAGGGGAAAGCGGCCGAAGCGGGCGCGAAACAGGCGCACCCCCTCGACCATCTGCTGGCCGCGGAAGATCAGCTCCTCCTCCATTTCGCGTTGGCGCTGGAAGGTGGCGGTTTGCACCGCGACGGTGAGGAACACCGACATCACCGCCAGGGTGACGATCATGGCGGCCAGGGTGAAGCCGGCCTCGCCTCGCCGCGCCGGCACCACCTCGCCGGCCCGGCGGCTACCAGTCGGCGTAGCGCGTGCCATCCAGGGCGATCTCGTCGGAGCCGGAGCGCACGTCGATGATCCCCACCCCGGCCTCTTTCTGCCGCTCATCCTGCTCCTCGGAGGCCTCCTGAAAGATCTCCACCCACGTGCTATCCGAGCCCGTGATGTCCAAAGGCTTGCGGCGCATGTACCCCATGCTCACCAGCTCGTCCAGGGAGGTGGGAAAGCGGTGGCGATCGGCGTGGAACTGGTCGATGCAGGAGCGCATGGTGAACAGGTTTTCCCGCAGCGCCGCCTCCTTGGCGCGCTGCGGCGCGGTGCGCATGGCGGGCACGGCGATGGTCGCCAAAATGCCGATGATCGCCACCACGATGATTAACTCGATGAGGGTGAAGCCGCGGGGCCGGCGGGCGCCGGCGAAGGAGAGGTTCGGGCGATGGGGTGAGGCGTGTGGCATGGTTACCAATCCCTGTACTTGCTGCCGTCCAGCGCGGTGGCCTGGGACAGCGAGTAAACGTCGTAGACGTTCTGCCCCCCCCAGGATCGACTGTCCGGCTCATCCTGGTAGGAGCGCAGCCCCCACTCCGCCTTGCCGGTCATGGGGTCCACGGGGATGCGACGCAGGAACTTCCTCTTCACGGTCTGGCCGACGATGTCGACGCCCTCGACCAACACTTCTAGCTCCTTCGGGTATCCCTCGGTGCCCAGGTCCACCTGGATCATGCCCTGATCGGCCAGGCGCTTGTGTTCGTCGATGGCGTTGCGCATCAGCCGCAACGCCAAGCGCAGCTCGGCTTCGCGCTCCCGCTTGACCATGAAGCGCCCGGTGGGCACGGCGACGGCGGCGAGGATGGAGATGAGCGCCACCACCATCACCAGCTCGGCCAGGGTGAAGCCGCGCTGGCCGGCACCGCCAACCCTACGCAGCCTCACGGCCCTGCCCCTGCGGCCGGCAGCGACACCACGGTGGCCGGGCGCGACACCGCGCTGCCCGCCGGACCGGCAAAGATCACCGGCAACTCGCCCACCTCCCGCGGCCGCACGGTGAGCTTGAGCAGCGTGCCGGTGGCGCGCGCCGTCCCCTGCCACGACGCGGTGACCCACCCTACGGCCGGGGTATGGGACACCCCCACCCGGGCGGCGCCCGAAAAGGTCTCCAGCTCCCCACCCTCGATGCGCAGCACCTCCAGGCGTGCCGGGTCGTAGGCCAGGTGCAGCGGTGGCGAAAAGCCCACCTCGCCGGGTTCCAGGACCACCGTAAGCACCGCCTCCCGCCCCACCACGGCGGCCAGCCGCGCCGGGTAAAAGACGACCCGGGCCAGCCCGCCGGTATCCTCGGGCAAGGGCGTGGGAGTCCACGCCTCGACCTCCGTGGCGGCGGCCGCTGCCACGGGGGCGGGGCTGGAGGCACCGGCCTCACCGCCGCCGGCGGTGGCAGTGGCCACAGCAGCCGCCTTCTCACTGGGTTCGCGCAGGGGCAGCGCAGTTCCCCCTAAACCGGCCGAGCTTCGGGTCCCGTCGGGGAAGATGAGCTGTGTCGCAGACTTAGGCTCCGTCGGCGGGGGTTCCTCCACGGGCGTCTCCTCAAAGCGATAGCCGCCGAAGGGCGGCGGGTCGCCGCCGAAGGGTCCGTCGGCGGCGTAAGGCGAGCGGATGCGCGGGGAGTTGCCAAAAATCGTGATGCGGTTTTCCGTGCCCACCCACACCGGCGCCAGGTCCTCCTCGGTGATGTCGGGGTTGCGGATGATGTGCGGCGTCAAGGTGAGGATGAGGTCCTGCTTGGAGACCTCTTTGCGGTTGGAGCGGAAGAGGCCACCGATCACCGGGAGGTCGGAGAACCAAGGCAAGCCAGCGTTGCTCTCTGAGCGACGGTAGCGGAACAGCCCGGCGAGCAGGGAGGTTTCGCCGTTCTTCAGGCGGATGACGGTGTTGATGGTGCGGGTGCCGATCTTCGGCTGGCGCTGTCCCTGGGACACCTCCACGTACTCGCCCAACTCCGACACCTCCACCTCGAGCTTGAGCGTCACCTCGTTATTGTGGTGCACCCGCGGCTCGATGGTGATTTTGATGCCCACATCCTGGTACTGGAAGGCGGTGATGGGGACGATGTTACCGCCTATGGTCTGAGTGGTGTTGAAGGTGGTGGTGGGGATGGGCACGCGGTCGCCGATCACCAGGTTGCCCTTTTCCCCCTCCGTGATGCGCATCTCCGGCTGCGCCAGAGTCTCTGCCTCCCCCGCCGACTTGATCAGGTTCACGGCTACGTTGGGAACCACCATCCCCCACATGGAGCGCGTGATGTCGCCCAGTCGGGGCAAGGGGATGCGGGTCTTGTCGGCAACGCCGGTGAGTGGGCTGGGGTCGAAGGTGATGGGGTAGCTATAGGAGGAGAGCGACATGCCGATGTCTCGTAACTTGTTGGAGTCCACCTGGATGAGCTCGATGCCCACCATCACTTCGGCCTTGGCTTTGTCGTTGGCGTTGATCAGGCGCTCGGCGATGGCCACCTTGTCGGCGGTGTCGCGGATGATGATGGAGTTGAGCTGCTCGTTGGGGGAGATGCGCCGGGCATCGATGAGGGCCCGCAGCATGTTGTTGACGTCCTTCACGTCGGCGTTGGAGAGGAAGAACGTCTTGACCACCAGGTCCTCGTAGTCGCGCCGGTTCTGGGGCGTGTCCTCAATGACGATCAGCGTCCTCTCGTCCAGCACCTTGTAGAAGTGGTTGGCGGCCTGCATGACGCTCTCCAGGGCCTGCCGCGCCGTGACGTTCTTCAGTTCGATGGTGATCTGGTTGTCCTTGAGCTTGGGGTCGAAGAGCAGATTGATGCCGAAGGCGTCACCGATCGCCTTGTAGATGTCCTTGACCTTGGTTTGATTCGGAAACACCAACGAGATCGGCTCGTTGGAAGTGGGCGACAGGACCGGCGGCTTGACCTTCATTTCGGAGGCCGCTTTCTTCATGGCCGCGAGCTTCGCCTCACCCCCCTCCTGAGAAACGACGGCGAGATCTCTCAGTACTTTGCGCAGCTCCGCCTCGGCGTACTGGTGGGTGGGGTCCAGCTGCACCGCCATCTGCAACTCGCCGGCCGCCTGACGCAGCGCCCCCACCTCGGCCAGCTGCTTGCCGCGCTTGAAGTGCTCTTCGGCGGCGCGCCGGCGCGCCCGCTCCAGGTGCATTTTCAACTTGAGGTTGCCGGGATCCCGGGCGAGGGCTTCCATGTAGAAATACACTGCGGCGTCCCAGTTCTCGGTCTGCACCGCGTCGCTCGCCTGCTTGGTGTAGCGGTAGCTGGCGCATGACGCGGCCAGGGTCACCGCCGCGAACAGAAGGCAGAATTTGGCGTATCGCATCGTCTTCACGTTCACCTCGCCAATGCCACGGTCTTTGTGACGCTGTCGGGATAGCCCACGTAAGCGATGGTCACGGCCACCGCCGTCACCTCGCGCACGATGAACTTACCGTCGATGGTCTCCCCCCGAGGCACGACGGTGATGGCGTTGCCATCGCGGAACACCGCCACCGGCAAGCGGTCGGGGCCGAGCCAGCCGACGAAGGCCCAGTTGAAGTGGGGGGGCGGGGGCAAGCGCTTGCCGTCTACCAGGATACCTGGCGGCGTTGGGGTCGGCTGCGGGCGCGGGGGCAGCGTCGGCACGGGGGTGGGGGTGGGGCGAGGGTCCGGCGTGGGGGTGGGCGGAGGCCCGAAGGCGAAGGGGTTGCGCCCGCCCGGGCCCGGCGACGGCAGCGCCCGCACCCCGCCGTCCGTCCACCCCAGTTCCGGCACCGAGTAGCTCCCCACCCGCACCTCGCCAGTGGGGCCACTGCTGATGCCTGCCACCAGGGAGGGGCGCAGGCGCACCACCACGGCAACCACCAAAGTGACGAGAAGTACCACCAGCAACACCACCTGTCGCGCAGTCGTGCTACTCGCCACCGGCCACCTCCTCGACCCCGAACTCGGCCATCAGCGCCCGATCCATGTCGGTGAAGTAGGTGCTCACCGTCAGCTGTACTCCGACGTCCACCGACGTGAGGTGTTCGTCACCGCGCAGCGCCAGGCGCTCGATGATGGCCAGCTGGGGCGATTCTTCCAGCAGGTAGATGCAGGTGCGGATGGCCGGGTACGGCCCAGTCAGGGAGTAGACAGCGGTAAACTGGACGAAACCGCTCTTCTCGTCGGCCTTGGCGGTGTAGTTGATGCGCTCCGGCTGCAGCCCGGCACGCTGCGTGCGCTCAACGACGTCCAACAGAAAAGGCACTAGCCGCTCCCGCATGGCGCCCAGCCGGCGCGCCCGCAGGTCATCCAGTCTGCTGCGCAGTTCCTCAACGGCGCTACGGGCTCCCGCCAGCGCCCGCTGCTGCTGTTCCAGTCGCTGGACCTCCTCTTCGCTCGCTGCCACCCTCTGCGCCAGCCACGTCCCCTGGCCGATGACCGCACCGCGCAAACCCGCCAGCCACACTACGTTAGCGATCACCAACAGGGCGGGGATAACCCACACGAACCACAGACGCCCCCAAGCGCTGCCGCCCCTCATGAGTCCCCCCCTGGGAGGTAGCGAACCGCCAATTGGAAACGATAGCCCTGCAGGTTACTGGCGCTAGGCGCCTCCTCCAAGGCCGGCACCGGGTCGGCGAAGGAAGGATCGTCGAACAACCGCGTCAAGAGCTTCAGCCATGCCTCCCGGCCCGCCGCAACTCCCACCAGTGCCAGCCGCACCCGCCCCTTGTCGTCCACCGACGGCGAGATCGACACCAGCCGCACGTCCCACGGCAACACCCGCTCCAGGTCGGCCAGCAGCGTCGTCCACGCCCAGCCGCGCTTACCGGCGATCTGGCGCAAAGCGGCGGTGTCTCCTTGCAGCCGCTTCCACGGCACGCCGGCCAGCATCCGGTTGAGTTCCTCCACCTCCCGGGCGACGACGTTACGCCGCTGCTGCAGCACCGCCAGACGCGCGCGCAACCCCTCCTCCTCCTCGCGTTTGACCAGAAACTCGGATACCGACATGGCGGTAAGCGCCGCCGCCACCAGCACCAGCACGCTGCCCAGCACCCACACCGGCCGGGTGTTGAGAAATGGGGCGCGAGCCAAATTGGGCCGGCGCATCATGTCTCTCCCTCCCACGCCCCGCCCAAGAGCGCCAAGTGATCCATCCGCGTTCCTCCCACCGGCGGCACCCGGCCAGCGCCGGGATCCAGTAGGCGTACGTTCACCCCCGATGTGGCGGCCCCCCAGTTCGCCACCACCTCGGCCCACTCCTCGCCCGCCGCCAGCCACACCGACACGGCGCCGCCTTCGGTGGCGATCAGATGGCCAACGCTGCGGGTCAGCTCATGGCATAACAACGCCTGGGCGCGCGCCTCGCTTTCCGGCAGGACTTTTTCCCGCAGCAGCACCAACCTCCCGCCGGACACCACGGCGATACCCACAGAGCGACCCTCCACCGTCACCACCACCCCGGGCCCACGCCCGGGCGCCAGCGCCGTCACCGCCAGCACCAGCGGTTCCACCCGCCCCAACTTCACCCCTGCCCCGGCGAAAACCTCCTCCACCGTGGCCAACGGCTTCTCGAGGGCCAGCACCACCAGCTGCCGGCCGTTCTCGCCCACCGGGAGGTAGTCCAGCCGAATATCCTCCGGCCGGCACGGCAGCAGCTTTTTAAGCCGCCACCGCAACTGCTCCTCGGCGTCGTCCCGGTGTCGCGGCAAGGGACCTGCGTCCACCACCAGCGCTCGCACCCACGCGTCGGGAAGGGTCAGGGAGGCGCTGCGGGGGACCTTCTCCAAGCCGGCCAGCAGCGTGCGCAGCGCCGCCTCGAGCCCTGCACGCTCCACCTGCAGCACGCCCACCGGCCCCAGCTGGTACCACGGCACGGGGAGAGGCACGGTGGCGACCTTGAGCAGCGCGTCCCGACCCCGGGACAGGCGGCCGTAGGCGAGGCGGTCGGCGAAGGCCGCAAAGGTGTGCGGCGGAGATGGCGTGCGAAGAAGATGGGCCGGGTTCATTCGACGAAGGTCACCTTGTTGACTTCGCGCAGCGTGGTCACGCCGGCGAACACCCGCTCCAGCGCCGACTCGCGAAGGAACGTCATGCCCTCGGACTTGGCCGCCCTTTTGATCTCGGCGGCTGGGCGTTTGTCCAGGATGAGGGCGCGAATGTTGTCCGACATGTCCAGCAGTTCCGAGATCGCCGTGCGCCCGAGGAAGCCGGTGCCGTTGCACTCGATGCACCCCGCCCCCTCGAAGAAGCGCACCCCCCGCACCATCTCCCGGGTCAACCCGGAGTCCTCTAGCAGCGCATCCGACACCTCCACCTGGCGCCGGCAGTGGGGACAGATGCGGCGCACCAAGCGCTGCGCCAGCACGCAGTTGAGGGCCGAAACGAAGTTGTAGAGGTCAACGTCCATGTTGAGAAACCTGCCCAGCACGTCGACCACGTTGTTGGCGTGCACGGTGGTGAACACCAAATGGCCGGTGAGCGCCGACTGTACCGCAATCTGCGCCGTCTCCGTGTCACGGATCTCGCCCACCATGATCTTGTCGGGGTCGTGCCGCAGGATGGAGCGCAAGCCGCGGGCAAAGGTCAGCCCCTTTTTCTCATTTACCGGGATCTGGGTGATGCCCTGCAGCTGATACTCCACCGGGTCCTCGATGGTGACGATCTTGTCCTCCTCGGAAACGATCTCCGACAGACAGGCGTACAGGGTGGTGGTCTTGCCCGAGCCGGTGGGGCCGGTGACCAGCACCATCCCGTACGGCTCGCGGATGAATTTGCGCAGCTTGCGTTTGGTTTCGTCGTCGAAACCCAGTACATCCAAGTTCAAGTTGCGGAACTCGCGGTTGGCCGATTCCTTGTCGAGGATGCGGATGACCGCGTCCTCGCCGTGCACCGTCGGCATGATGGAGACACGGAAGTCGATGGTCCGCCCCTTCAAGCGCAGCTTAAAACGGCCGTCCTGGGGGATGCGCTTTTCCGCTATGTCCAGTTCGGACATCACCTTGATGCGCGAGATGATGGTCGCGTGGTGGCGCTTGTCGATGGGCTCCATGGCTTGGTAGAGGACCCCGTCGATACGGTACTTGACCAGCACCTCCCGGTCCCGCGTCTCGATGTGAATGTCCGAGGCGCGCCGCTGGATGGCGTTGAAAATAATCGTATCCACCAGCTTGATGATGGGCGAGGTGTCGGCGGTGATGCGGTCGATGGTGAGGGTTTCTTCGCCGTCATCGCTCTCCTGCACCAGCTGGATGCGAAAGTCCTCGGTGGCCTCGTCCAGCACCCGCTGGGTCGACTCGGACTTCTCCAGGATTTCCGAGATCTTGCCCGCCGGTCCAACCGACACATCCAGGGGCGCCCCCACGACCAGTTCCAGCTCGTCCATCACGGTGGGATTGGAGGGGTCGGCCATGACGCCGACGATCACGTCCCCCTCCCGCCGCAGGGGCAGGAACAGGTACCGCAGCATCATGTCCACCGGGATCTGGCGGAACAGCTCCGCCTCCACGCGAAACTCGGAGAGGTCGTTGAAGGGCAGCCCGAGCCGGGCGGCGGTTTCGCGGGCCCGCTGGAGATCCTCTTCCTCGCGGGACAACCCCCACAACGGTCGCGACATGGTGGTGGATGCGGTTTCACTCATCTCACTGTACCCTCTGAATCAGAGTGAACATCGGCATGTACACTGACAGCAGCAGCCCGGAAATAATCACCCCCATGAGAACCAGCACCGCCGGCTCCACGAGGGTGACGATGCGCGCCAGCCGCGCCTCGATGGTCTCGTCGTAGAAACGGCTGACGTTGAAAAGCATCCCTTCCAGTGCCCCAGTGGCCTCGCCCACCTGCACCATGGCCAGGGAGAGATCGGGAAACAGCTGCGTCTGCTGCAGGGACGTCCACAGCGCCTGGCCTTCGCGCACGCGCGGGGCGACGCGCAACAGCACCTTGTGCACGAATCTATTGGTCACGGTGGACACGGCGATCTCGATGGCGTTGACCAGCGGCGTCCCACCGGCCACCAAGGTGGCCAGGGAACGCACGAACTGGGAAAGGGCGAACAGGTGGAACACCTCCCCGAGAAACGGCCAGCGCAACCGCCAGCGGTCCCAGGTGATGCCGCCCCGCTCCGAACGTAGCCAGCGGCGCATCGCCAGGGCGCCCAGCAGCGCACCACCGGCCACGTAAACGAGGTGCCGCTGCAACCAGTGAGAGCTCTCGACGATGATTTGGGTAATGAGCGGTAACTCGGCGGCAAAACCGACGTAGAACGAGGCAAAGCGCGGAATGACGTAGGTCACCAGCAGCGCCACCAGACCGAAGGCGAGGCTGAGCAGCACCGCCGGGTAGGTGAGCGCCGAGGTCACCTTGCGCCGCACCCCTTCCATCATCTCCTGGTAGCGCACGTAGCGCTCCAGCACCTGCACCAGCTCGCCGGAGCGCTCCCCAGCCATCAGCGACGCGCTGTACAGCCGCGGGAACGTCTTCCCCTGCGCCGCGAAGGCCTCGGACAGCGCCGCCCCCGACTTCACCTCCTCCAGCACCCGTGCCAGCATCTGGCGCATGAACGAGTCGCTTTGCGCCCGCTGCAACAGCTCCAGCGACTGCAGCACGGGAATGCCCGCCGCTAGCAACGTGGCCAGCTGCTGATTGAAGGCGAGGAAATCCAGCGAACTGATATGCTCGCGTCGCCGCAGAAAGGGCAGCGACAGACCGCGCCGCGCCGGGGTGATGCGGAAGACGTGCAGCCCCTTGCCCTCCAGCTCGCGGCGCAGCGACTCCAGCGTCGGCGCATGGTGGCGCTGCTCCAGCACCAGCCCGTCGGGTGTGCCTACCCGCACCACGAACTCGCTCATCGCGGCACCTCCCGCTCGGCCAGCACCACCAGCACCAGCGCCCGGTTTGCCTCCTCCGAGCCCGCCGCCCCCAACACAAACGGCTGCCCGGTGCGCACAGTCAGGGTTGTCCGCAAAAGCGGTTGTAGCTTCTCGGCGCCTCCCTCGGCGGCCACCCGCCGGGTGAACTCCAACTGCGCCAGCTGCAACCGCTCGGCGTCCTGGGGCACCGCCCGAACGGCGAAGCGTATGTGGTAACGATCGGCCACCCCTGCTTCCACGGTCGCACCATCGGCGGCGGTCACCAGCAGGGTGTCCAGCTCCGAGTACGACGTGAAGCGGAAGAGTTGCTGCAGCTCGCTACCCACCCCCGAAATCAGAGGTGCTGCCGGCCCAGGGGTGGGGGGCGTCGTGGAAGCCAGCAGGACGCGCAGCCGAATGGTGTAATTGGTGGGCGCTACGTCCCACGCTGCCACCGCCGCCGCCACCCGTTCCAGGACCGCGGCACTGTCGCGCACCGTAATGGCGTTGAGTTTGGGCTGAATGAGGAGGCTACCCTCCGCGGACAGCAGCGGCTCCACCAGCAGCGCCGCCTCTCGCGCCGGCCGGAAATGCAACTGGAAGACTCGCACCTGCTGCTCTAGCGCCACCGCAGTGGACCACGGCACCGCCGCCATGACCACCATCCCCAGCGCCGCCAGTCGCGCCACCGCCCTAAAGCTCCAGCTTGGGATCGATGATGAACGCCACCTGCACCTCGCCCGCAGCATCGCCCGAGAGCTGATAGAGGCGGATGTTCTCCCCTTCCACCTCGACGGTGGCAGGCACGACGTGGACTACCGCCCACCGCCCCGCCGGCCGCTGCGCCAGCAGCGGTTCTTCCACCGGCCCGTGGCGCAGGGCAGCAAGCCCGGCCAGCAGCACGCCGGCCGCCGCCGCAGCGGCCGCCAGCCAGCGGCGCCGGCGCAGCTTGATCCGCGCCTCCAGCCGGCGCTGGTGTACCGCCGCCATTACCCCCGCCACGAACCCGTCATCCTCCGCCTCGCCCGTGGCGCGAGCGAGGGCACCGGCGAGGATCAGCGACGGCTCGCGCTCCTCCGCCACCGCTCGGCACCCCGAACAGCGCTGCAGGTGAGCGCGAAGGGCCTGCTCCTCGGCCTCGGACAACTCCATGGCCAGGTAGCCACCGAGACGTCGCTGCACGTCAGCGCAGGGGTTCATCGCCCACCTCCTCGGGGGAGGTACTCGGGGTAGCGCCGCGCCAGCTCCCGGCGCAGCACCGCCCGCGCCTGAAAGACGTGGTTGCGCACCGTCGCCTCGCTGCACCCCAAAATCTGCGCCACCTCTGCCGTCGCCATGCCCTCCACCTCGCGGTAGAGGAACGCCATCCGTTGGCTGGGAGTCAGCTCCTCGGCCAGCTCCGCGAAGATGCGGTGCACCTCTGCCTCCGCCAGATCGCCCAAGGCCGACGCACCGACCCGATCCTCGACCAGGCGCAAATGCGAGGTGTGTGTGCGCTCCCGACTGTCTCGCGAGCGCAGCACGTCGATGGCAATGTTGCTGGCAATGCGGTACAACCAGGTGGAGAACGACCAGGTGGCATCGTACCGGTGCAGGTTTTCCCAGGCGCGCACGAACGCCAGCTGGGCGACATCGCGAGCCTCTTCCGCGTCACCCAACACACGCCCGGCGCAGCGCCGCACACCGGCCTGATGACGGCGCACCAGCTCGGCGAAGGCCGACTCGTCCCCGCCCTGCGCCGCCGCGGCCAGCTCGCGATCGTCCCGCTCCCCCGTCACATCCGGCCTGACCTGTACGAGGCGTAACAACGCCATGGCACGTCCAACCTCCCCCTCACGTGTACGAGGCGCCGCCCTCCGGCGTTGAGGCGGCAGGAGTATACGTGAACGCGAGAGCTCGGGGGGCGGGGCGGGGAGCGGACAACGCGAGGCGCCCGCATGGGGGCGCCTTGCGTACCCCCTCCCACGCTACACTGCCGGCGATGCCGGCCGCCGCGCTGCTCCTCTACCGAGCCCTGTTTGGCCTCGCTCTCCCGGTGGCTGTGCCGTGGCTACTGTGGCGCAATCGGCGGCGGGGCCGGCCGCCGCTGCGCGTCCGTGAGCGGTTGGGGTTGGACTTGCCACCGGTTCGTCCCGGCGGTGTGTGGGTCCAGGCGGTGTCGGTGGGGGAGGTAGCGGTGGCCCGGCTGCTCCTCAAAGAGCTGCGCCGTCGGCACCCACTGCTGCCGGCGGTGCTCACCTCCACCACCGTCACCGGGCTGCGGCTGGCCGCCGGGCCTCAGCTGGCCGATGTGATCCTGCCGTTCCCCTTGGATCTGCCGGGGCCGGTCCGCCGCATGGCCGACCATATCGCACCCCGCCTGCTGGTACTGGTGGAGACCGAGCTGTGGCCTGAGCTGCTGGCCGCCTGCGGGCGGCGTGGCGTCGCCGTGGCCATCGCCAATGCCCGCATCTCGGACAGTTCGCTCCCCCGCTATCGGGCCGTCCGACCGCTCATGCGGCCGTTGCTGGCGCCGGTGACGCTGGTGCTGGCCCAGGGCGAGGTGGAGGCGGAACGCTTTGCCGCCCTGGGGATCGCCCCGCAGCGCATTCACATCACCGGCAACATCAAGTTCGACGCCGCCCCCCTGGGCCCGCCACCGGCGGTAGCCGGCCAGATCCGCCGTCTGGCCGGCGCGCGGAGGGTACTGGTGGCCGGTTCGACCATGGCCGGGGAGGAAGAGCTCGTGCTCGACGCATGGCTCGCCGTGGAGACGAGCCGGCGGCCGTTCCTCCTGCTGGCGCCCCGCCACCCCGAACGGGCGGGCGAGGTTGCCGCCCTCCTGCAGGCGCGCCGGGTGGCCGCCGCCCGGCGCTCCATGCTGGATGGTGTTCAGGGGCCGCTGGACGCCGTGGTGCTGGACACCGTCGGTGAGCTGGCCGCCCTGTACGAGCTGGGTTGTGTAGCTTTCGTGGGCGGCTCGCTGGTGCCCACCGGCGGGCACAACCCCATCGAGCCGGCGCGCTTTGGCGTGCCGGTCCTGACCGGTCCGTACGTGCGCAACTTCGCCAGCGTGTACCACCACTTTTTCGCTGCCGGCGCGGCGCGGCTGGTGCGGGGGGCCACTGACCTGCGCCACCAGCTGGAGCGCTGGCTGGCCAACCCCGGCGAGGCGCAGCAGGCGGGGGCGGCGGGCCGCGCCCTGCTCGCCCGGCACGCGGGGGCAACGGCGCGCACGGTGGACGCTTTGGAACCTCTCTTGGGCCTGCCATGTTGAGTCAAGGGCTGCTCGCCGCGGCCTGTCGGCCGCTGGAGTGGGTCAACGCCGCCGCCCGCGCCGCCTTCGAGCACGGTGTGGCTACCGTGCATCACGCCCAGGTGCCCGTTATCTCCATCGGTAATATCGCCCTGGGCGGCACCGGCAAGACCCCATTGGTGGCGGCCCTGGCCCGCGCCCTGCTGGCTGAAGGCGCCCGGCCGGCGATCCTCACCCGCGGCTACCGCCGCCCCCAGACCGCGCCGCGCCTGGTGTGGCACGACCCTGGCGTTCCTTGGCAGGAGATCGGCGACGAGCCGGCGCTGCTCGCCCGCGCCTTGCCGCAAGTCCCCATCGTGGTGGACGCCGACCGCGTGCGCGGCGCTCGCCGCGCCGTGGCCGCCACCAGCGCCAGCCACCTCCTCCTGGATGACGGTTTTCAGCACTGGCGTCTCGCCCGGCAGGTGGACCTGGTGGCCACACCCATGGCGGATCCCCTCTGCAGGCGCCGCCCGCGCCGCGAGCACCCCCGCGCCTTGGCACGGGCCAGCGCCATCCTGCTCACCGACGCTCACCCGGCCGGCGTGGAGCAGGCCCGGGTGGCCCTTGGCCAGGTGGCTCCCACGGTCCCCGTGCTGGCCACCTCCGTTCGGCCCTGTGCCGTGCATTGCCAGGGGCTCCGTCACCCCCCGACATGGCTCGACGGCCGTCCAGTGGTGGCCGCCGCCGGCATCGCCAACCCCCAGCGTTTCTTTACTCTGCTCGCCGCCCTCGGGGCACACCTGGTGACCACCGTGCCGATGCCCGATCACCACGTCCTCTCTTCCGACCAAACCTGCGCACTCCTGCGCCGCGCCCGCGCCCAGCGGGCCGTTCTCATCCTCACCGCCAAAGACGTGGTCAAGCTCCCCGCCGCCTTGGCCGACGAGGTGGCCTGGTTGGAAATCGAAGCGGTGCCCTTGGAGGGGGGCTGGCTTGACCTGCTGCGGAATCTCCTCCCAGCGGCGGCGCCGGCAGCCACCCCGTGAACCCTCGGCGCGCCCCGGGGCCGGCGCCGTCCGCGGGGCCCCTGTACAATCCCGGCATGCTGGATCGCAGCGCCTTGCACGCGTTCATCGAGCGCTTCTCCGGGCAACCGGTGCTGGTGTACGGCGATGCGGTGCTGGACCGCTTCATCCTCGGCAGCCCCAAGCGCATCTCCCGAGAGGCACCGGTGATCATCCTACGCTGGGAAGGGCAGCGGGACGTGCCCGGCGGCGGCAGCAACGCCATGGCCAACATCGCAGCGCTCGGCGGCCGGGTGCTGCCGGTCGCGGTGGTGGGTGACGACGAGGCCGGCCGTGCGCTGCTGGCCGCGCTGGCGCGGGGCGGCGTCAACACCGAAGGGGTGCTCGTCGCCCCCGGCTTTCGCACCGTCAGCAAGGTGCGTCTGCTGGGCGGAGGTGCGGCGTCCCTCAAACACCAGGTGGCCCGTTACGACGTGGAAGATCACCTGCCCTCCGGCCACCCTGTGCGCGCCCAGCTGCACGCCACCTTGGCCCGATTCGCCCCCACCTGCGCCGCGGCGGCCGTGTCTGACTACGGCTACGGCGTCATCGACCAAGTCGGCCTGGACCTGCTGCGCCGCACTGCCCCCCCGGCGGCCCGCATCGTCGCCGACTCACGCTTCGCCCTCACCCAGATGAGGGGTGTGGATGGCGCCACGCCTAACCTGGAGGAGCTGGCCGCCACCGCCGGCCGACCCCTGGCCGGCGACGAAGAGGTGGCCGCCGCCGCCGAGGCGCTGCGCCAGCACCTTGGCGCCTCGTTCCTGGCGGCGACCCGCGGGCGAGAGGGGCTTACTCTGGTGCAGGCCGGCAGCGCGCCGTTGCACCTGCCCGTGTACGGCACTGACCAGGTGGCCGACGTCACCGGCGCCGGCGACACCGTCCTGGCTACCATGACCCTGGCTCTCGCCGCCGGGGCCTCACCGGTGGAGGCCGCGGTGCTGGCCAATTTGGCCGGCGGAGTGGTGGTGATGAAGCACGGCACCGCCACCCTCACCCAAGGCGAGCTGCACCGCGCCGTTGACCTGGCACCCTTCCTCGATGGCTAATCCCGCCGCCAAGCTCCTCACGCGCGCCCAGGCGCAGACCCGCGCCGCCGCCCTGCGCGCCGCTGGCGCCAGGGTGGTGCTGGCCAACGGCGCCTTCGACCTGCTCCACGTGGGTCACGTGCGCTATCTCGCCGCCGCCCGGGCGCTGGGGGACGTGCTGTTCGTGGCGGTCAACTCGGATTCTTCGGTGAGCGGGCTCAAGGGCCCAGGCCGCCCCGTGGTGCCGGCGCTGGAGCGGGTCGAACTCTTGAGCCACTTGGCGTGCGTAGATTACCTCCTGCTCTTCGACGAGCCCACCGTGGCTGCGGTGCTGCGGGAGCTCAAACCCCACGTGCACGCCAAGGGTACCGACTACACTCCCGAGACCGTACCGGAACGTGCTGTGGTGGCCGAATGGGGTGGCGAGACGGCCATCTGCGGCGACCCTAAGGACCACGCCACCACCGACCTGATCGGCGAGATTCTACGTCGCTTCGCCCCCCGCCCCTAGCCTTGCCGCCGGGCGGACCATACGCCCTCTACAATGGTGCCCATTGCGAGTTCTTCTCACCCGACTGTCGTCCTTAGGCGATGTGGTCCACACCTGGCCGCTGGTGGCAGCCCTCAGCCGCCTCCAGCCGCCGCCCCACGTCAGCTGGCTCGTGGAGGAGGAGTACCTTCCATTGGTGGCGCCCCATCCGGGGGTGCACCGCGCCATCCCGGTGGCCACCCGCCGTTGGCGGCGGCGACCGTGGCAGCGCGCGACGCGGCGAGAGCTGCGGGCCACCGTGCGGGCCCTCCGCCAGGTACGGCCCGAGGTGGTGCTGGACCCCCAGGGACTGCTCAAGTCCGCGGTGTGGGGCCTCCTGGCCGGCGCGTCGCGGCGCATCGGCCTCCACCCCCAGGTGCGGCGCGAGCGCGCTGCCGGCCTCTGTTACAACGAAACCGCCCCTCCCCCTGGACCCCATCGGCACGCCGTGGATGTCGCCCTCTCCCTGCTCAGCGCCTTGCACGGCGAGGTGCCGTGGGGCGCAGCGCCCGACGGGTCGTTCCTGGTGCCCGCCGCCAGCGGTGGCGCTGATCGGGACACCCCTGGCCCCATCGTGCTCGTGCCCGGCACCGGGCGGGCCGCCAAGACGTGGGGGGCCGCACCCTTCACCGCCCTGGCGCGGCGGCTCGCCAACCTGGGATGGGAGGTGGAAATCCTGTGGGGACCGCGCGAACGCCGCCTAGCGGCGGACATCGCTGGTGCCGCAGGGGTGCGGCTCGCCCCGGCGACCCCCCTCGAGGCCCTCCCTGCGCATTTGGTGGGCGCTTCCGGCCTCATCGGTGGAGACACCGGCCCCGCCCATCTGGCAGCGGCGCTCGGTGTGCCCACCGTCATGCTCCACCTGGACACCGACCCGCAGCGCTCGGGAGCTCGGGGACGACGAGTCGCCCTCTTGGACGGCCGCCCAGGCGCCGCTGCCCCCCTCACCCCCGAAGCGGTGGCCGCCGCGGCGGTGGCCACCTTCGCCGGCAGAGGGTAGAATGAGCGGACGCAACCAGTCGCCGCGTGCCGATCGCCTGCTAGAATCGACACGCGTGTAGCGAGAAAGGCGCGAAAGGAACGGCATGGCTCTACGACTTGGCGACCTGCTCTTGAAGGCGCAACTCATAACCCAGGACCAGCTCAACAAGGCGTTGGAGGAACAACGCAGCCTGGGCGGCCGTCTCGGCGAGGTACTCATGCGCCTCGGCTACGTCAGCGAGGAAGATATCATCGAGTGCCTCTCCCACCAGTTCGGGGTACCGTCGATCAACCTTCGCCATTTCGAAATCGACGAGGCGGTGGCCAAGCTGGTACCCGTGGACCTGCTGCGCAAGTACAACGTCATCCCGGTCAACAAGACCGGCGCCACTCTCACCGTGGCTATGGCCGATCCCACCAACATCTTCGCCATGGACGAGATCACCTTCATGACCGGCTATCGCGTGGAGCCGGTGGTGGCTTCCGAGGAGGCGATCCGAACTGCCATCGACCGTCATTTTGGCTCCTCCCGCGAGATCGAACTCAAGAAGGTGATGGAAGACCTCTCCCAGGTGGACGAGGCGGCGCTGGAGCTGTTGGAGGAAAGCGAAGACGTCGACCTGCAAACGCTGGAGGCAGAATCCTCCGAGGCGCCGGTGGTGCGTCTGGTCAACATCATCCTCACCGATGCCATCAAGCGCGGGGCGTCTGATATCCACATCGAGCCGTACGAGAAAGTATTTCGCGTTCGCTACCGCATCGACGGCATCCTCAACGAGGTGATGACACCGCCACTGCGCCTGAAAGACGCTATCGTCTCGCGAATCAAAATCCTCTCCAAGCTCGACATTGCCGAGAAGCGCCTGCCCCAGGACGGGCGCATCAAACTCAAGGTCAAGGTCGAGGGTAAGGCCCGCGACCTCGATTTTCGCGTCTCCACGCTGCCCACGCTGTTCGGCGAAAAAGTAGTGCTCCGTCTACTGGATAAGGAGAATCTGCAGCTCGACCTGACCAAGCTGGGGTTCGAGAAGTCCAGCCTGAAGCGCTTCGAGGACGCCATCTTGAAACCCTACGGGATGGTGCTGGTGACCGGACCCACAGGCTCAGGCAAGACCAATACCTTATACTCGGCTCTCTCCCGCATCAACACCCCGACGGTGAACATCCTCACCGCCGAGGACCCGGTGGAATTCCAGCTCCCCGGCATTAACCAAGTGCAAATGAAGGAGGCCATCGGCCTCAACTTCGCTGCGGCGCTGCGCTCGTTCCTGCGCCAGGATCCGAACATCGTGCTGGTGGGTGAGATCCGCGACTTCGAAACCGCCGAAATCGCCGTCAAAGCCGCCCTCACTGGTCACCTGGTGCTCTCCACCCTGCACACCAACGACGCCCCCTCGACGATTTCCCGGCTGATGAACATGGGGATCGAGCCGTTTCTGGTCGCCACGGCGGTCAACGTCATCGCCGCCCAGCGCCTGGTGCGCCGGATTTGCGGCAACTGCAAGGAGGAAACCGAGGCGCCGGTGCAGGCGTTGCTGTCGGTGGGGTTTTCGGAGGCCGAAGCACCCACCTTGCGTCTTTACCGCGGCCGGGGTTGCGACCGGTGCAACGGCAACGGTTACAAGGGGCGCGTCGGATTGTTCGAGGTGATGGAACTCACCGAGGATATCCGGGAACTGATCCTTTCCGGGGCTACCGCGGTAGAATTGCGCAGAAAGGCTATCGAAGAGGGTATGATCACGCTGCGCCAGTCGGGACTTCAGAAGATCCGCGAGGGCATCACCACTATCGACGAGGTGGTGCGGGAAACGGTGCTGTAAGGGGGAGGGAAGGAACGATGCCAGTGACTCTGCACGAGCTGCTGCGCACCATGGTGGAGCGGGGCGCTACGGACCTCCACATCACCACGAACACCGCGCCGGTGATCCGCGTCCACGGCCAACTGGAGCGACTGCCCATGCCTCCCCTCACGGCCCCGGACACCAAGCGCCTGTGTTACTCGGTGCTCACCGATGCACAAAAGCACCGCTTCGAGGACTCGCTGGAGCTGGATCTGTCCTTCGGGATCAAGGGGCTGGCACGGTTTCGCGCCAATATCTTCTTCCAGCGCGGTGCGGTGGCCGGGGCATTTCGTCGTATTCCTTTCGATATCCTCAGCTTCAAAGAGTTGGGGTTGCCCCCTATCGTCGAGTCACTGTGCCACAAGCCGCGTGGTCTGGTGCTGTTCACCGGCCCCACTGGCTCTGGCAAATCCACCAGCTTGGCGGCGATGATCGACAAAATTAATACCGATTTGGCGGTCCACATCGTGACCATCGAGGACCCCATCGAATACCTGCACACCCACAAGAAGGCCATGGTCAACCAGCGCGAGTTGCACGCCGACACCCGCTCCTACCCCAACGCCCTGCGCTCGGCGCTGCGCGAGGATCCCGACGTGGTGCTCATCGGTGAGATGCGCGACCTGGAGACCATCGAGTCGGCGCTGCGGATTGCGGAGACGGGTCACCTCACCTTCGCCACCCTACACACCAACTCGGCGCCTCAGACCATCAACCGCATCATCGACGTCTTCCCCGAGCACCAGCAGGCCCAGGTGCGCACCCAGCTCTCCTTCGTGTTGGAGGGGATCATCTGCCAATCTCTGCTCCCCCGCGCCAGCCGCGACGGTCGCGTGCTGGCCTGCGAGATCTTGATCCCCAACGCCGCCATTCGCAACCTCATCCGCGAGGACAAGATTCACCAGATTTACTCGACCATGCAGTCCGGTCAGCTCAAGCATGGGATGCAGACGTTCAACCAGTCGTTGGCGACGCTCTACCAGCGCCGCCTCATCACGCTGGACACAGCCCTGTCCTACAGCTCTAATCCTGAGGAGTTGCAGGACATGATCAATCGCGGCACCGGCGTCGTGCAGCCGACGGCGGCGTCGCGTCCCACCGGGAGGGTCTAGAAGATGCCCACCTTCGAATGGAAAGGTCGTGACCGCGCTGGTCGGGCGCAAAGCGGCGTGCTGGTCGCCGACTCCAAAGAGGCGGTGCTCGCCGTCCTGCGTCGCCAGCAGATGGTGCCCGTAGCTGTGAAGGAGAAGGGCAAGGAGATTGCTTTGCCTCGCTTCCGCAAGGGCATCGACGACAAGACGCTGGCCGTCTTCACGCGCCAGTTCTCGGTGATGATCGACGCCGGACTGCCCCTCGTCCAGTGCCTGCAGATCTTGGGCGAACAGCAGGAACACAAAGCTTTCCAGCGCATCATCATGCAGGTAAGGGAAGACGTGGAAGCAGGGTCCTCGCTGGCCTCGGCGCTGGCCAAGCACCCTTCAGCGTTCAACGACCTCTACGTCAACATGGTGGCGGCGGGGGAGGCGGGCGGCATTCTCGATACCATTCTGCAGCGGCTGGCGGTGTACATCGAGAAGGCGGCGCGCCTGAAGGCGCAGGTCAAGTCGGCCATGATCTACCCGGTCACGGTCATCGTCATCGCCATCATCGTGGTGTACATCATCCTGTGGAAGGTGATCCCGGTCTTCGCCTCGCTGTTCGCCTCTCTGGGCGCCGACCTCCCCCTGCCCACGCGCATCGTCGTCGCCCTGTCTCACTTTATTGGTCGCTTTTGGTGGCTCATCCTCCTCTCCGTGGTCGCGCTCACCGTGATGATTAACCGCTATTACAAGACCCCCCAGGGCAAAATGGTGATCGACCGGCTGCTGTTAAAGGCCCCAGTGGTCGGTTTGATCCTGCGCAAAATTGCGGTGGCCCGTTTCTGCCGCACGCTGGGTACGCTCATGTCGGCCGGCGTGCCCCTCCTGGAATCCCTTGACATCACCGCGCGCACCTCGGGCAACGCGGTCATCGAACAGGCCATCATGGAGGTGCGCAAGCAGGTGGAAGAGGGTAAGACGCTGTCCGAACCGCTGGGGGCCACCCAGCAGTTCCCGCCCATGGTGGTGCACATGATCTCCGTGGGTGAGTCCACCGGTGCCCTCGACACCATGCTGGGCAAGATCGCCGAGTTCTACGAAGAAGAGGTTGACATCGCCGTCGCCGGGATGATGAAGCTCATCGAACCAGTGATGATCTTCGTCCTCGGCGTGGTCATCGGCGGCATCGTCATCTCCATGTACCTGCCGATGTTCGACCTCATCGCCAAGATCGGATGAGGCGCGGGAAGGCAGATCGGGAACGGCGTCCGGCGCAGCCGGCCGCCGGGCCCGGACTGGGGACGCAGCTCACCCGCTGGCTGATCGGATTGCGCCTGTTGGCAGTGACGGCGCTGCTGATCGGTGTGCTGCTGGTCCAGACCACCACCGACGAACTGCTCCCCATCGGCTCCCTGGCGCGCATCACCGGTGCCACCTACCTCCTGTCCCTGTTGTGGCTGGTCATGGAGTTACGGCGCGTGCCGGCGCCCATCTGTGGCGTCGCCCAGCTCGCCGGCGACCTGCTGTTGATCTCCGCCATCGTTTACGTCACCGGGGGACTGTGGTCGCCCTTTCCCTTTCTGTACCTCATCACTGTCGGGCTTGCGGCGCTCATTTTCGGCCTGCGGGGAGCGCTACTGGCAGCGGGGGGGGCCTTCGTGCTGTACGGGTCGATGGTGGTAGCCATGCTGTACAAGGTACTCTCGCCGCCCTTGCCACAGCTGTACCGCTCCCTGCCGTCCACCTCCAGCCTCACCTTTCAGCTACTGGTCACCGGCGCGGGGTTTGCGGTGGTCGCCCTGCTCACCTCCTACCTGGCCCACTCAGTGCAACAGGCGGAGGCAGGCCTGGCACAGGAGAGGGTAGCCAAGGAGCGGCTGCTGGCTCTGTCGGCCGACATCGTGCGCTCGGTGGACTCCGGCGTCATCGCCACGGATTCCCGCGGCACAGTGATCCTCGCCAACCCCGCCGCCCACCGCATCACCGCCGACCCCGCAGGGCTCGAAGGCCGGCCGATTCACGAGACGCTCCCCGTTGAAGGCGTGGATTGGGACGAAATCCTTCGCGGCGTGGAGCGGATGGCGCCCATGCCGCGCCGAATGGAAGGGTCCCTCGCGGGTCACAACCGGCCGCTGGGCCTCAGCGTGAGTCCGCTCATCGGTGGAGATGGATCTCCCGTCGGGTTGGTGGTCCACTTCCGCGACCTCACCGAGGCCCGTGAGGCGGAACGGCAGGAACACCTCCGCCAACGCATGGCGGCGGTGGGGGAAATGGCGGCGGGCATCGCCCACGAGATCCGCAACCCGCTTGCTTCCATCTCCGGTGCGGCGCAAGTGCTGTCGCGCCTTCCCGCGCTGAGGGAGAGCGAGCGTCGGCTCATGGGCATCGTTGTCGAGGAGTCGCGCCGTCTGTCGGGCATCATCGAGTCCTTCCTCGGCTACGCCCGCCCCCCTGCCGCTCAACGGGGGCCGTGCGATGTGGCTCGCACCCTCGAAGAGGTGCTCGCCCTCTTTTCCCACTCCTCCGAGATCAGTGAACGGCACGAGGTGGAAACCCGAATCACCCCCAGTCCGCGCCCAGTCCTGGCCGACGAGGGACAGCTCCGGCAAGCTTTCTTCAACTTGGCACGCAACGCCGTCCAGGCCATGCCCGCCGGTGGTAGGATGACCGTCGAGGCTGCCCCCGAGGGCGACCGGTACGTGGTGCGCTGGCACGATGAGGGTATCGGCATGGACGCCGCGCAAATTCGCGAGGTCTTCCAACCCTTCCGGGCGTTCCGCACCGGCGGCACCGGCTTAGGGCTGGCCGTCGTCTACTCCATTGTCAGCGAGCACGGGGGCGACATCCGCGTCGACAGCGAGCCGGGCAAGGGCACCACGTTCACCCTCGCGTTTCCCATGGAGGCCGCGTAATGCGCACCATCCTCGTCATCGATGACGAGGCTAACCTCCGCCAGTTGCTGCGCATCCTCTTCGAGGGCGAGGGGTACGCGGTCCACGAGGCGGCCTCCTACCAGGAGGCGCTGCAGGCCCTAGCCACCATACGTTTCGACGTGGTTATCTGCGACATCTTCCTACCCGATGGGAACGGTCTCGATCTGGTGCGCACGTGCCACGGCTCCCATCCCGACACTAAGTTCATCGTCATCACCGCTCACACCACCCCAGCCCACGCCCTGGCCGCCCTACGGGATGGCGCCGTGGAGTACATCTCCAAACCTTTCGATGTGGACGAACTCAAGCTGGTGGTGGCCAAACAACTCTGGCGGGAACGCAGCGGCCCCTTGGAAGGCGGCGCCGGTGAGCGCTTCGTGGCGCAGTCGCGCGCCATGCGGCCAATCCTCGAACGCCTCCCCCAGGTGGCGCGCTCCGACGCCACCGTGCTCATCGTCGGCGAGTCGGGTACCGGCAAGGAGTTACTGGCCCGCGCCATCCACGACGCCTCGCCACGGGCAGGGCGGTTGTTCGTGCCAGTCAACTGCGGCGCCCTCCCGGAAGGTCTCTTGGAGAGCGAACTGTTCGGCCACGTGCGTGGCTCCTTCACCGGCGCGGTGCGGGACAAGCGTGGTCTCATGCAGGAGGCGCACGGCGGCACCCTGTTTTTGGACGAAATCGGTGAAACCACGCCCAACACCCAGGTGGCGCTGCTGCGCGCTCTGCAGGAACGGGCGATTCGGCCAGTGGGAGGCAACCGCGAGGTCGAGATCGACATTCGCATCATCGCCGCAACCAATCAGGACCTGGGGAAGGCCGTGCGCGAGGGCCGCTTCCGGGAGGATTTCTACTACCGCATCAACGTCATTCAGCTGCACCTACCACCGCTGCGCGAGCGCGTGGAGGACATTCCCGCCCTGGCGCGGCACTTCGTGGAACGCGCCTGCCAGCGGGCGCGCATCCCCAGCAAGCAGATCCACCGCGACGCCATGGCGGTCATGGAGTCGTACCCGTGGCCCGGCAACGTGCGGGAACTGGAAAACGTCATCGAACGCATGGTCGCCATGGAGCCAGCCCACCTCCTTACCGTCTCCTCCTTGCCCCCCGCTTTGCTGGGCTCCGAGCCAGGGGGGCCGGTGCGCCGCATGCACACCGTCCCGGAGGAGGGACTCGACCTCGAGGCGTACCTGGACAGCGTGCGCTTGGACCTCATGCGCCAGGCGTTGGAGCGCGCCGGTGGCGTGCAAAAGCGCGCCGCACAGCTGCTGCGCATGAGCTATCGCGCGTTTCGCTACTACGCCGAAAAATACCGACTCGCAACGGAGGAATAGATGCTTCTCGCTCTCACCCTGGCCCTGGCGGCCGCCGCTCCGCCCCGCCCCGTGTGCATCCTCCCCGACGGCTCCGTCATTCGCCTGGAACTCGCCGTCACCGACCAGGAGCGGGAAACGGGCCTTATGTTTCGCGACTGGCTGCCCGACGACGCAGGAATGCTGTTCATCTTCGACAGCGAGGCGCGCTGGCCGTTCTGGATGAAGAACACCTTCATCCCCCTCGACATGGTGTGGCTGGACGGCGCCGGCGTCATCACCGATCTCCGCACCCACGTGCAACCCTGTCGCCGCGACCCCTGCCCGTCGTACGCCCCGCGGGCACCGGCGCGGGCCGTCCTCGAACTCAAGGCCGGGGTGGCCGCCGCCCACTCGCTGGCCGTTGGGCAGAAGCTGCGCTTCGACAACGTCAGCGGCTATCCGATTCCCGAGAGGGCCAAACCATGAAGCTGCGTCGTGCGGTATTCCCTGTCGCCGGTTTTGGCACCCGCTTTCTGCCCGCCTCCAAGGCGATCCCCAAGGAGCTCATCCCGCTGGTGGACAAGCCCGCGGTGCAGTACGTGGTGGAGGAGGCGGTGGCCGCTGGCATCGACACCGCCATCTTCGTCACCGCCGAGGGCAAGTCGGCCCTCGAGGACCACTTCGACCGCTCCCTGCGCCTGGAGGCCTTCCTGGAAGCGCGGGGTAAGACCGCTTTGCTCGCCGAGATGCGGCAGCTCGGGTCGCTGGTGGACGTCGTCACCGTGCGGCAGAAAGAGGCGCTGGGCCTGGGTCACGCCGTCCTCCAGGGCGCCCGCGCCGTGGGCGACGAGCCCTTCGCCGTGCTGTTAGGCGACGACGTGATCATTGGCACGCCGCCGGCCATCGGCCGCCTCGCCGAGCTACACGCCGCCACTGCCGCACCCGTCGTGGCGGTCATGGAGGTGCCACGGGACGAGATCCGCCACTACGGCTGCGTCGCCGGCGAGCCGGTGGCGGACGGCGTGTGGCGGGTCCGCGACCTGGTGGAAAAACCCAGGCCCGAGGAAGCCCCCAGCAACCTGGCAGTGATTGGCCGCTACATCATCACCCCGGAGGTGGTGGAGGAACTGAAAGAAACCCCCTTCGACCGGGGCGGTGAGATCCAGCTCACCGACGGCTTGCGCCGCGTCGCCCAGCGCGCCCCGCTGTACGCTTGTACCTTCCCCGGGGAGCGCTTCGATGCCGGCAACAAGCTGGACTTCCTGCGCGCCACCGTCACCCTTGGTCTGCGCCACCCCGAGCTGGGCGAGGGCCTCCGCCGTCATTTGGAAGAACTGCTCGCCTAGCCCCCTCGGGCAAAGAGGCGACGCGCTCGGCGGTCAGGTGGAGGCAGAGGCGGAAGCGCCCTCTCCGGATTTGGCCGGCCCACTCGCCTCAGAGGCTGCCGTTGGCGCACTTGGCTTTTGAGCTTTCCCGCCGTCCCCCGCTGGTGCCGATGCGCCGTTGCCGTTCCCTTTACGGGCGTAATCGGTGATGTACCAGCCACTGCCTCGGAACTGTAGAGCAGGAGCGGAGAGGAGCTTCTCCATCTTGCCACCGCACCGGCCACACTCAGCCAGGGGGGCATCGCCCAAACGTTGAAGCACTTCCACGTGTTCGCCGCACTCGGTGCAACGATACTCGTACAGCGGCATATCAAACCTCCGGACGCAGCTTTCTTAGTGCGTCCGACTCATATTTTAGATCAGCCCAGGCTGCTTGTCGAGGGTACCTGCACCTTGATCCCCCCCGTCCCCTCCCGCTCCATGCGTACCAGGCCAAGGCAGAAGAAGGCGTAAAGGATGCGCGCGTTAAGCCCAGCCGAGTAGGGCCCCCGCTCGCACAACTCGTACAGCGTTCGGCGACCGTCCACCAGCGACAGGAGCTGTTCCTCGCCCGGTTCCAACTCCAGCTCCAGGTGCGCCTCCTCCATCGGCACGCGCGCGAAGACCGTCCCCTTGGAGCCCAGCCGCGCCACCATGCGTTTGGGGTCCGGCACCGTTTTGCAGCCGTGCACCACTGCCCGCGGGGTGGCGATGCGCAGCTTGTACACTTCGTCGCCGCGGAACTCGCCCAGGGTGAAGGTGACTCTCCCCTCGGGTACCGCGAACAGGCTCCAGACGATGCGCTGCACTTGCTCGAGTACAGCGGCGCGCATCTCCTCGGGAGTCAGCAGACCCATCTCCACCAACACTTGGCCGTGGCGCTTGCCCGGCTTTTCCAGCAGCAGAAGCGTGGATGCGCGATGCTGCTCCATGGTAATCCGCCCGGCAGCCACCAGCATCTCGCCCAGGGAGTCGGCGCGATTGGTGGAGGTGGCGAAAATGATGTCGCCGGCGGAGATGTACACCCGCTTGATGTCGTCCTCGGGGTGTACCTCCAGCACCCCAGGTACCCTGTAGCGATGAATCGTGGCCAGGATTTCGGGCAAGGGCGTCTCACTCAAGTCGCCGACATACATATGCTTGCCCGCCGCGCTCATGCCGTGCCTCCTACCATGCGGTCAGACAATTCCACGGCCCCCGCAAGGGTGAGTGGCGGAAGCGCATGGGAATCGAACCCACCCCTCGTACCGCCGAGGCACGAGGCAACGGTTTTGAAGACCGCGAGAGCCACCAGGCCCCAGGCGCTTCCATTAGGAAGTTTAGCACCGTCGCACGACCACCATTGCCGTCCAACACCTGCCACGGCCCCGCTGCGGTTGACACTTCGAACCCCTTTCTGCTAGCTTTCCTCTCCCTGGATGGGGCCGTAGCTCAGCTGGGAGAGCGCTTGAATGGCATTCAAGAGGTCGGGAGTTCGATCCTCCTCGGCTCCACCAGTATGTGTCGGGGGAGTTCGCCGGCCCCCAACTATCCTCCGCCGCGAACCTCCCCGTGCTCCCTCCACGCCGCGAACCAAACCCGATGGCGCTGGACACTGACCTCCAACCTCCCCCCCATGGACCCTCCCTACCCCTGCGAGATCGCCGGTTGGTGCTCGTGACTGTCGTCGTGATGCCGTTGGCAGGCCTACGGCCGCCCTGGTGGGCGGTCGCTCCATCGGCATGGGTACCTTGCCGCACGGCAGGCGGAGGGGAGAGGGCGCTGTCCGTAACCGGTGACCGGGCCTGTGATCGCGGCCCGTGGCGGTGGGTCAGGTCACGGGCGGGACGCGGCGGCTTCGCGGAAGGAGACCATGCGTCCGGCGGCTTCGTCGAACAGACGCAGCCGCAGCGAGCGCAAACTCGATCGCAAGGTCAGCCGGTGGACCTGTTGCAGCGGCGCCTGCTCGCGGTAACAGCGCTCCAGCAAGTAGTTGGGAATCCGTGGGCTCAAGTGGTGAATATGGTGGAAGCCGATGTTGCCAGTGAACCACTGCAGGACCCGCGGCAACTGGTAATAGGAGCTACCGCACAGAGCCGCGGCCAGAAAGTCGCGCTGACCACCGCGCGCCCAGTAGGCGTGTTCGAACTGATGCTGGACGTAGAACAACCACAGTCCAACCGCGCCGCCGATGGCCAGAATCGGCAGCTGCACCAGCACCAGCGCTGAAAACCCGATGGTCAAGGAGAGGACGGCTCCGACGGCCACCAGCGCGAGGTTGGTCAGATGTACAGAGAGCCGCTCCCGCCGCCCGCTGCCCCGGCGCGGGAAACGCTGCTTGATGAGAAACACCCACAGCGGCCCAACACCGAGCAGAAACAACGGGTTGCGGTAGAGACGGTAGGCCACTCGTCGCCACGCCGGTGCCCGCCGATACTCCTCCACCGTCATGGTCGCCACGTCTCCCAGCCCGCGCCGATCCAGATCGCCGGCGGTGGCGTGGTGTAAGGCGTGTTCGCGGCGCCAGTCGAAGTATGGGGTAAATGTCAGCACGCCGGTGAGGAAGCCCACCGCATCGTTGGCGCGACGGGAGGAGAAGAAGGCTCCGTGCCCGCAGTCGTGGAAAATGATGAAGATGCGCACCAAAAAGCCGGCCGCCAGCACCGACGTGGCCAGCGTCAACCAGTAGGACACGGCCAGCAGATAGTAGCCGGCCACCCACAGCGCCAGGTACGGCACGAGGCTGTTGGCGAGCTGGAAGAGGCTGGCTCCGGTGCTGGGCTTTTGGTACGGCCCCACCAGCTGTTTCCAGGTACGGCGTAGCTCCTCGAGGGGCACTTCAGGGCGGTCTTTAGCGGGCTCTCTCATACGTCTGCGAACAGATTCGTCGCAGCTTGCATTCCTTCCCCCCAGGGCCAAGGTGGCCTCTGTTCGCCCCCGGGCCCGTCCCACCACCGAAGCCCATGAGCTATCATCCTAGGCATGAACGCAGTGCGACTGCTCAGTGTGTACGGCATCACCCTCGGCGTGTTTCTCACCATCGATGCCCTCTGGTTAGGGGTGATCGCCCGCGGCCTGTACCGACGGGAGCTGGGTTTCCTGCTCGCCGAGGAGGTGCGCTGGGGGGCGGCGGCGCTGTTTTATCTGCTGTACGTGGCGGGGCTGCTGATCGTGGTGGTGCTACCCAACCTGGGGGCGACGTTGATCCGCACCGCCTTGCTCGGAGGCGTTTTCGGGCTGTGCGCCTACGCTGCCTACGACCTCACCAACCTGGCCACGGTGGCGCGCTGGCCGCTGCTGGTGACGGTGGTGGACATGATGTGGGGCACCGCGCTCACCGCCACCACCGCCTGGGGCGGCGGTTTGGCGGCGCGCTGGCTGCTGCGGCCCTGAGCTACCCCGTTCCCCGGCAGCTGTAACGCACCGGGCGGAGCAGGCAGACTCTCCACCGTGCGGTGACTCGCCGCAGGAGCATCGGCCCAGCGAGGGAATGTCCGCACCATCCCCAACGCTCTTTTAGGTGTGAGTGGACGACGTTCCGCCCTCGCCCTCGCCGCCCTCGCGCTGGTCACGGCCGCATGCCAGCCCAACGCCCTGGGCCTGCCCGACGCCGGCAGCGGCGAGGGCGGAGAGGCCGCCGCCAAGGAGCATGCCATGCCCGCCGTCAAGCTTTCCACTTCAGGGTACGACATCACGCCGCTGCCGAAGGAAAAGGTCGCCGCCCTGGCGGCGCGCCTAGATCCGGAATCGTACCGCGTCACTCAAAAGGCCGGCACCGAGCCGCCCTTTTGCGGGGCGCTGCTCGACAACAAGAAAAAGGGGATTTACGCCTGCGTGGTTTGTGGCCTGCCGCTGTTCTCCAGCCAGCACAAGTTTGACTCCGGCACCGGCTGGCCCAGCTTTTACCGCGAGTTCGACCCCCAGCACGTGGCTCGCCGGCGCGACACCAGCCATGGCATGGTGCGCACCGAAATCCTCTGCGCCCGCTGCGGCGCGCACCTGGGCCACGTCTTTGCCGACGGTCCGCGTCCCACCGGCGAGCGGCACTGCCTGAACTCCGCCTCCCTGACCTTCTACGAGGAAGGCACGCCGCTGCCGCCGGAGAGCCAGCCTCTGCGGGTGGAGGTCGCCTACTTCGCGGGCGGCTGCTTCTGGGGCGTGGAGCACTACTTCCAGCAGGGGCCCGGAGTCCTGGACGCGGTGAGTGGCTACATGCAGGGACACGTGGACCGCCCCACCTACAAGCAGGTGTGCACCGGCACCACCGGCCACGCGGAAACCGTCAAGGTGGTGTACGATCCGGCGCGCATCACCTATCGGCGCTTGCTGGAGGCCTTTTTCGCCATGCACGACCCCACCCAGCTCAACCGCCAGGGGCCCGACGTGGGCAGCCAGTACCGCTCCGGCATCTGGACGGTGAACGAAGAGCAGCAGCGCGAGGCAGAGGCGTTCATCCGCGAGCTGCAAGCTTCAGGACGGTACCGCCGCCCCATCGTCACCCAGGTGGAACCCGCCAAGACCTTCTGGCCGGCCGAGGACTACCACCAGGACTACATCGCTACCACCGGCGCCGCGTGCCACGTGACCAACCCTTGGTAGCACCTCGCTTCCCGCCCAGCGGGTTCTTACCTACCCTCCGGCCTTCCCCACCGAGTCATCCGGCAGGACGGGGGCGAAACGGTGGTAGGCCACGGTCACGGCAAGGGCCAACAGCAACGCCCCCACCCCCAAGCCCGCCTTGACCAGCGGCGGCGAGGTCAAGGCCAGACGCAGGAAAACCGTGGACACGGCGAAGGCAGAGTTGCGGAAGACGATGGCGTAGGTGCTGCTGTAGCGCAGCGCCAGCAGAACCAGCAGCACGTCGGAGAAGATCAGGACGGTGTAGAACGTCTCGAAGAAGGGGTACGTCTCCTCACCGCGGAGCAGGCGCAGCGCATCGCCGGCGCCGATAGCGATGAGCAACAGCAGTAGGCCCAACGACACCAGCTTTTTGCTGGCGACAAACGACCAGCGCTCGTCAGGGTCGGCAGACAGCGGCAAGTGACGCTGCTGGCGGTAGAAGAACCCCAGTCCTACGAAGATCGAGAGAGCGCCCGCGGCCACCGCGGCCATGTCGGGCAGCGCCGGGCGCACCGCTTCCCAGGTCACCGGCTCTGGGAACGCGGTGAACTCCTTAAACGTGTGGCGCACCAGGATGAGCGACAGAATCTCGAACTGTTTGCCCACCGCCAGCGACACCGACTGGGCCAGGGTGAGCACCAGGGTGATGACCTCGAACAACAGTAGCAGGGTAAACGCCAAGTCCACCGCGTAAAAGTGATTGTCCGGCACCCGCCCGGCCAGCCCAGCTGGCAGCCAGCCACGGCGCCCTGCCTCGATGGTCAACAGCGCCAGCACGAAGGCGGCGGTCAGCAGCGAACCCACCCTTCGCTGCGTCCTGGCCACCGCCCAGAAACGTTCCACCCGGTCGTACCCACCCTCTGCCAGGGCCAGCATCCGTCGCCAGCGGAACATGCCCTATCATCCCACGCGCCCGGTTGTCCACCAATCTTGGGAGATACCTTTCGGCCCACCTGGAAAGCCCCTCCTGGCACCCCGCCAAGACCGGCAGCGGCTGCACCGCATCCTTCCCCCGCCGTGGTCCGCCGATTCCCTTCCGGGGTCTCCCTCACGTCCCACGGCCACAGCACCCATCACTGCGAATCCTCAAGCCCCCCCGGCGGCAGAGCCGGCTTTCCCCCGCCCCGGCGCCTGGCGAGGAGCCACGCCAGCAGGAAGTACCCCGCGGCCAGCCCCCAGAGGCCGAGCCACTCCCCCCGCACTTCCCCCAGCGTCGCGCCCATCTGGTCCAGGCGCAGGAAACCGGCGGTGCCCAGGGTCGATGGCAGGAGGCACGAGCCCCAGCGTAGCCAACGCGGCAGTGCCTCCGGCGGCCACGAGAACCCGGCCAGGAACACTGCCGGCAAGGAGGTCACCAGCAGCCCTTGGATTGCCGTCTCCCGGCGGCGGAAGAGGTGGCTGGTGGCGAGCCCGAGGAAGATCACGGCGAGCAGGAACGGCAAGGCGAAAGCCGCCAGCGCCCCCGGCCGGCCGCGGTTGGGGACGTCAAAAACCCGCACCACGACGCTGAAGTACACCAGCGTGTGGAGCCCGTACAGACCCAGATAGAAGGTTGCGCGCCCCAACGTCCAGGCGAGGGGCGAGACCGACATGCCGGCCCCGCCCCGCTCCCTGGCTGTCCCAGCCAGCAACCCGATGCCGATGAGCAGCGTTTGCTGCAGGATGAGTACCAGCACCGCAGGCACGATGTAGCTGGCGTACCCTTCGGCGGGGTTGAACAGTGGCCGCAGCAGCAGCGGCGCGGGATCGCGGGCGGCACGGGCCTGGGCGTCCGAGAGGCCCGCCGCCCGCAGTCGCCGAAGCTCCACTCCCGCCGACAGGGTGGCCACCGCCTCGGCCAAACCGGTGAGCCCTTGGCGGTGAACCAGGAAGTACGCCGCGTCGGTGTACACGCCGACCCCAGCGCTCTCGCCCCGCCGCACGCTGCGCTCGAAACCATTGGGGATGAACAGGATCCCGCCGGCGCGCCCAGCTCGCACCAGCGCCTCCGCCTCGGCGAGGGACGTCACATGGAACCGCACCGCCACCAGCTCGTGGGCGTTCGCCATGCGCAGCAGCTGACGGGAGAGTGCCGAATGGTCGGCGTCCACCACCGCCACCGGCACCTCCTTGAGCACCTCCGGCAGGTAAGGAAGGGGGTAGAAGAAGGCGTACAACAGCACCGCGCCCACCAGCACCAGAAGCGCCCCCCGGTCGTTACGTACCGCCCGCAGCTCCCCCGTCAGCGCCGCCCAGAATCCCCTCACAGCCGCCCCCAGAACCGTTCGTCCGTGGCCACCCGCCGCAGGCGGGAAAAGCTCACCGCCGGCAACACCAGGACGAAGGTGGCGAGCGCCGCCAGCGGTACGGCGGAGACCGCCACCGGCGCCCCCCGCATGGCCTGGTCCACCAGCACCCGGAGGAAATGGGTGAGGGGGATGAGCGCGCCCCACGCCTGGGCCGGCAGCGGCATTGCAGCGACGGGGAAGGTGATGCCGGAAAACGCCAGCGCCGGGCCGGCGAGAAACGCTGCCGCCGAGGTGGCGAAACGCAGGTTGGCGAGCCAGGCCACGAGGGCAATGCCGACGGCTTCGACGGCGAGCACGAAGAGGAGGGTGCCAACGATAATCGCCGTCAGCGAGCCGCGCAGCGGCACGGCGAGACTCTGGAAGAGAATCACCAGCATGGCCAACCCCATGAGGCAAAAGTGCACGGTGGCCGGCAGCAGTTTGCCGATGACCGCCTTGCGTACGCTGCCGCCCGCAGTGGCCAGCCACTGAGCCGCGGAGCCCTCCTTCAGCTCGCAGCCAAGCGCCTGCACGGCTAGCACGAGGATGAAGACTTGCAGTACGGTCGGCAGCAAGGCGGGCAGAAGATAAACAAGGTACGACAGTTCCGGGTTAAATAGGGTGTGGCGATCCATGCGCACCGGCGCCATCTGCGCCATCGCCACGACGAGGGGCGTCCCGCCCCCCTGCCTGCGGCGCAGCTCGATCCCGGCCGAAAACGTCCCTACCACCCCACGCAAATCGCGGCGGATGAGGCTCGCCGGCAGGAGCAGCTGGGCGTTGTAGTGACAAACCACCGGGGCGCTCTCGCCGCGACGGATGGCGCGTTCGAACTCGTCCGGGATGGTGACCAGCGCGTAGACCTTCCCCTGGCGCACGAGCCGCTCGCCCTCGGCCTGGCTGGCGACGGAAAGCGCCACCTTCATGGTGGGTGACGCGTCAATCAACCGTAGCAGCTGGCGGGAGAGCGCCGAGTGGTCGCGATCGAGCACGGCGACGGGCAGATCGCGCGGCACGGCGGAGGAAAAGATCGCCCACAGAACGGCAAAGGCGAGCAGCGGCAGAACCACGAGGAGCAGGGGATAGATCGGCTGCGCCGCCATGCGGGACAGTTCGCGACGAGCAGTCGCGCGCACGCCGGGTGGGTAGCTCATGAACGGGGCGGGCTAAAGCTGCCAGTCACGCAGAGCCGCACACCCTGGCCAGCCGTGGGCCGCGCCTGGGGTCCCTGGGTCATTGGGCCTTGCGGTCCCACGCGACAATGGCGCTCATCCCAGGGCGCAGCCCACCCACCGCGCCTATGGGGCGGGCCCGCACCTCGAAAGTCTTGAGGTCGAAGCCCCCCTGGGCGTTGGTCGAACGCCACGTTGCAAAGTCGCCCATGGGGGCGATAAAACTCACCGCTAGCTCCACCTCGCCACCGAGGGCTGGGACCTGCGCCGTCAGACGATCGCCGATGGCCAGCCCGGCCAGCCGGTCCTCCCGCAGGTTGAAGGTCACCCACACGTCCGACACGTCGACGATGGTAACGATGGGGTAGCCCGCGCCCACCAGCTCGCCCACCTCGGCGTGCCTGCGCCAGACCTCGCCGACGAGGGGGGAGACCAACGCCGTCTCGGTGCGAAACGCCTCCACCTCGGCGATGGCGGCGGCAGCGCGATCCACCGCCGCGGCGGCGGCGGCCTTGTCTTCGCGGCGCGCACCGTTGACCGCCATGTCGTACGCCGCCTTGGCTGCCTCTTCGGCGTCGCGGGCGGTGGCTAGGTTTGCCTCGGCCTCATCACGCCGCTGGGCTGGCAACACACCGTCCCGGTGCAGCCGCTCCACGCGGGCGAAGGTCTTTTCCGCTAGCTCGCGCCCGTGCACCGCCCGCTGCCACACCTCGCGAGCGGCGCGGATCTCCTCCTCGCGGGCGCCGGCCAAGGCCTTGTCGCGCGCCGCCACTGCCGCTGCCAGAGCCGCCTCGGCCTGCTGCAGGCGAGCGGTGAGTTCCGGGCTGTCGAGGGTGGCGATGGGGTCGCCCTTGCTGACCCGTTGCCCTTCTTGCACCGCCAAGGCGGACAGACGCCCTGGGACCTTGGCGGAAATGTTGACCTGCGTGGCCTCGACCTCGCCCTGCACCACCTCCGGGGCCGGCCGCGACCCCCACCACGCGGCCGCCACCAGGAGGGCCGCGGCCAGCAGCACCGCGACCACGCTCACGACGCGCTTCGCCCATCTCATCACTCAACCTCCACGTCGGCCTGGGCCAGGAGCTCCGGCAGGCGATCGCTCTGCCCGCTGGCTTCGAGTAGTTCGGCCAAGGCCACCACGAAGTCGTAGCCGGCCGCCACCCGCTCCAGCTCCACCCGACTAGCCGCCAGCCGGGCGTCCACCACCTCCAGCGAGGTGCCCATCCCCTCCTCGAAGGCGCGCAGGCGCACCCGCAGGTTTTCCGCCACCAGCTCGCGCGAGCGTTCCAGGGTGGCCACCAGCTCGCGGGCAGTGATCAACTCGCGGTAGCGCCTCTCCACCAGCGTCGCGAGGTCCCGCCGGAGCTGCGCCTCGAGGGCGGCCACTCGCGTCTGACGCGCCTGTGCTGCGGCCACCCGGTGTTCGCGGGTGAAGCCGTCGAACAGGGTCAGCGAGGCACCCACGCCCACCGCCCACCTGGGCTCCAGCAGCGTCAGGTCCGCGGCGTGCAGCTCGTGCATGCCGAAGAGAAACACGTCCGGCAGGTAGCGCGCCTTCTCCGTCTGCTCGGCGGCCGCCGCCATCTTTCGCACAGCCCGCAGCTTGGCGAGGTTGGGGTGGGCGGTCTGGGCGCTGGACACGAACGCCTGCGGTGGTTCGAGGGCCGACAACACCGCGATGGGTGTCGAAGCCGTCACCTCCGGGTCGTCGATGCCCATTGCCGCCAGCAGGGCAATCCGGGCCAGCTCCACGTCCCGCTCACTGCGCGCCAGTTGACGCTGGCCCTCCGCCAGGGCCACCTCTGCGTGCAGCCGTTCGGCGCGCGCGATCATCCCTTCCTCCTCCAGCCGCCGCGCGTGGTGCACGTGGTGGTCGAGCCCTGCCACCACCTGCTCGCGCAAGGCGCGCACCCGGGCCGCCAGGCGCAGCGCGAAGTAGCGCCGCGCCAGTTCGCTGGTCAGCGCGTCACCGGTCGCCCGCTCGGAAGCCTCGGCCGCCCTCAACTCCGCCCGCGCCGCCTCTTGTGCCGCCGCGATCTTGCCGCCGGTAAACAGCGGCCAGCTCGCCCGGAGATCCGCTTTCCAAAAGGCGTCGTCCTGCACCGTGACGAGGAAGGGGGGCATAGCCGCCGGGGGTACCCCCGGGTGAAGGGACAGGAGGACCCGCCGAATTGGGTCGAGATCGATCACAATTGGCTTGTCGATGCGCGTAGAGCGCCCGCCCATGTCGACCCTGGGGCGGGCGAGGCCCCGCGCCGCGGCCAGCTCCTCCTGCCGCACACGCACCTCGGTGCGCGCCGCCTGCAGAGCTTCGTTGTGCCGCCGCATCTGGGCGAGTGCGTCGGCGAAGGACAACTCACCGGCCCACGCGTGCGGCGCAGCCAGCAGAACTTCAAGCGCCACCGCCAACCTGGTCCGTCGCTGCGCGGCGGCGCGGGGCGATGACTGAGCAGTTGGGAGATTTCTCTGGCGGCGCTGCACGGGCTGACTTCCTTTCCTCTCCTGGCGGTGTCTTGCAGCGTACGGGGGACGTCCGAGCTTGCAACCGGACGCCGGTTCCGCCCCAGCGGCCACCAGCCGATAAGCCAGCGTACGCCTCGCCCGATCCGCTGGCAAACCCACCCCAGCCCAGCTCCATGGTCTTTGCGCCGGTACCCCCGTGGGAGGCCACTGGCGGGGGCCGTGGCCGTGAGCGCGGCCGCCCCTGGGGTGGACCTGTAGTGGTGCCGCGGGGCCGCAGCGCCGCCGGGTGCACGGGTGGCTAGCTGGTGCAGCGCCGCCATGGGCGGGCTTACCGGCCCGCCCTCCCCGACGTCCGTGTCGGTGTGGGTGGCCAAGACCGGGCCCCGTCGGTACGGCTGGCGCTGCCCGTCACATCGCGCACCACGCCGCCGCTCTCAGAAATCGCTACCATGGATGGGTGAGTGCACTTGGCCGGATGGTGAAGCGGCTGGCGGCAGCGGCGCTGATACTGGTGCTGCTGGTGGGGGCGGCGGGGCTCGCAGCGTGGGGGGCCTGGCACAGCGCCGGGGTGCGCCGGGCCGTGCTGGCCCGGCTTTCGGCGGTGGTGGAGCAGCGCACCGGCGTGCGGGTGTCCGCCGCCGATGCGATGGTGGCCCCCCTGGATGGCCGAGTGGAGCTCCTCCAGATCCGCGCCGGGGTACCCGACGCCCCGCCGTTCCTCACCGTCGCGCGGCTTACCGTGCAGGTGGACCTCGCCTCCTTGCGGCGCGGACCACTGGTGCTGCGCCTGGTGCAACTGCAGGGGCCTGCGGTGGACCTGTCGGCCCCCCTGCCCAACCCACCCACCGGGCCACCCGCCACGGGGGGCACTCCACCCCCCAACGTGGAGGTGGTGCGGCTGGAGGTGAGCGACGGCGCGGTGCTGGGCGGCGAGCTGCCGGCGGCGTTGCAGCCGTACCTGCAAAGGTGGCACCTGGGCGGCATTGAGCTGGAAGGTTCGTACCTGGGTGGTAGCGCTCGGGCGACCCTGCAGGTGGGCGACGTCCTCCTGCAGCGACCGCAGGTCGGCCCTCAAAACTTTTCCCTGGATCTCCACGGCGAGGCGACGCCGGGGGAGGGCTGGAGGCTCGCCCGCGCCGTGTTGCGCGGGGCGGGCCTCGAAGCCGCAGCGACCGGCCACGGCAGTCTCGCCCCGGGTGGCGCCCAGCACGCCTCCTTCAAACTCACCAGCGCCCTGGACCTGCTCGCCCCGGAGCTGGAACTTGGCGGCGAATTGCGCCTTGAAGGTGAGCTGGACGCTCCGGTGCCCCGCGCCCGGGTGAGGGTGGTCGCCACCGGCCTGTCCGCAGGTGCGGCTCGCCACCTGCTGCCCGCCGAGCTTGTGGAAGGCCTGGAGTTGCCGGGTACCCAAGTGGACGTGGTCGCCTCGGCGGCCCTGGAGCAGAACAGCGACTCCTCCCTCCACGGCGAGGGGGAAGCGACGGTGAGCTGGCGGGATGGCACCGAGGAGCTGATTCAGGCGCGCCTCTCTGCCCGCCTGGAGAGCCTTGCCGCCCAGGCGGAGGTGGACGTCTCCCTGCTGCCCCACCGGCGGGGCCACCGGCGTCTGCGCGGGCGGGTGTCCCTGGCCGACCTCTCGGCACCGCTGGCCGCGCGCCTGGAGGGCGTCACCCTGGAGGTGGAGGAAGAGGAGGTGGGCGAAGCCGCCGCCCAGCTGCACCGCCGCTGGCCGGCGCTGGTGCCGGAGGTGCCCCCCGGCGTGCCACTGCGGGGGGCGCTGACCCTGCGCGCCCGCTTGGACGGGGATGCTGCCGACCCTGCCGTCAACGCCCAGCTGGTCTGGCGCCGCGGGGAGGGCAGTTTCGTCCAGGCCACCTTCACCGGACGCGCCCGCCCCTTGGCGGGCCAAGCGGACCTCCGCGTGGTGGGGCTGGATCTGGCGCCGCTGGTGGAGGGGGTCACCGGGACGGTCTTTGCCTCCGTGCACTTGGAAGGAACCCCCGGCGGGTGGGAGGCCCGCTTCCTCCTGGACGCCGCCCGGCTGGGAGGTGGCGAGCCGGTCCTGGACTATCTCCACCTGGCGGGGGAGGCCAACCCTCGCCAGCTCGTCCTACACCGCATCGCCGCCCTGGCCGGCCCGCGGGTGGTGGAGGGCACCCTGCGCGCCCCCCTCGCCCTGCCCATGACTGAGGCCCAGGCGCAGCTGCGCATCGGCCGCCCGCTCCCCGGCGTATCCGAGGCGCAGGTGCACGCCCGGCTGCGGGGAGGCACCCTGGAGGTGGAGGTACCCTGGGCTGAGACCGTCACCGGCTGGGCGGCGCTGGGGGCCAGCGTGCCCCTGGGGGCGCTGGGCCCGCTGCTGGGGGAGGCCTTGCACAAGCTCCCCGTCGCCCGACGGGACGGCCCAGTGGTGGCGCACCTCGCCCTCCCCGAGCTGGATAGCTGCCGCCTCGCCCCGCTGCTGCCCCAGCTGGACCGGCCCGAACGTCTGCGCGCCGGGGTGGAGGCCACCGTGGTGGTGGACCCGGCGGCGCCCACCGGCGCCATTGGGGAAGTGACCTTCACCCACCTCCAGGTGGAGGGCAACGGAGTGCGCCTCGCCGAGGCGGAGCAGCTACGCCTGGGGGTGGACGGTCACCGCGCCGTGCTGGCGCCGGTGGCGCTCACCGCAGCTGGCACGACCCTGCAGGTGAGCAGCGAGGTCTCCCTCGTGCCCGCCTGGCGCCCCGGTGTGGACCCCCCCGCCGCCGCCGTGGACAGCTTCACCGGGCGGGCCCGTGGCACCGTGGAGGCGGAGCTGCTGCAACCATACCTCGCCGGCGCTGCCGCCGCCGGTCCCTTGGTGATTGAAGCCACCCTCGACGGCACACCCGCGGCGCCCCGCGCCGGCATCACCGTGGACGCCAGCGGCGCCAGCTTCTTCTGGCCTACTCCCTACGCCGCTCGGCTAGAGGGGTTGGCCGTCGACGCCGGCATCACCGCTGCCGGCGACGTGCTGTTTTCCGCCTCGGGCCAGCTCAACGGTGGCCGCCTGGAGGTGGCCGGCTCCCGTGCCGCCGACGGACGCACCGAAGCCCAGGTGGAGCTGAGCGGCACGCGCTTGCGCCTGGACTTCGGCGTGCTGGTGCAGCTGGACGGCCAGTTGGTGGCGGAGTTGCCCCCCGAAGGACGCAGCCGCATCCACGGAACCATCCAGGTGGCGCGCGGCCGGCTGGACCGCCCCCTGTCGCTGCGCCACGAGCTGCTGCCGTTCCTGCTCGCCCCCACCACCACGGCGGGTACCGCCGGCGGCGCCCTGGACCTCATCGACCTGGACATCGCCGTCTACACCGCCGACGGGGTACGCGTACGCAACAACCTCGCCGATTTGCGGGTGCGCTGGGACGAGCTGTGGGTGCGCGGCACCGCCTGGAGTCCGCACCTGGAGGGCGTCGTCACCGTGGACCCCGGCGGGGTAGTGCGCGCCTGGGGTCAGACCCTGCGGCTGGACCGGGCGGTGGCCACCTTCACCGGCAACCCCCTGAGCGACCCCCAGCTGGAGCTGTCCGTCACCTCTTCCTTGGACGACCCGCGGGTGGGCAGGGCAGCGGCCGGCGCGCTGGCCCTCCTCGAGGAGGAGGGGCAGCCCGCCGGGGGCGACCTGGAAGCGGCCCTCACCGTGGCCGCGGCCAGCGCCGTCGGCGGGACCATCGCTTCGTCGCTGTCCTCCCGGCTGGGGGAGGGGGCGCGCGTCACCGTGGAGCCGGTGCTGGTGTTCGGCGAGGCCGATCCCTCGGCGCGCCTCACCGTGGCGCGGGACCTCAATCCGTCGGTGGCCTTTGCAATTTCGCTGGATCTGCGCAACGCTGAGCGGCAGACCTACCTCCTCGACGTGCACAACCTCCCTCGCCTGCCCACCCTCACCACCCAGGTGTTCACCAACGACCAGGGCAACAGCGGCGTCACCGTGCAGCAAACTCTGGAGCTGGGCGGCAGCCGGCGGCGTGACGAGGGACCGCGGCGGACCCTGCGCCGCCTCGTGCTCGAGGCGCCAGGCGAGCTGCCCCGCCGCCTTCGCCGCAGCATCGCCCTGGCGCGGGGTGACGCCCTGCCGGAGGGCATTGAGCTGGACCTGGAACTGGAGCTGGAGCACCAGCTACGCCAGCTGGGGTACCCCGAAGCCGACGTCACGGTGGAGCTGCTGCCGGTGGGGGGTCGGCGACCCCGCGTCGATGTGCGCATCCAGGTTGTCCCGGGCGACCCGGTGGCCATCGCCTTCGCGGGGGAGGTCCCCCCCACCGGGGCGCAGCCCCTCATTACCTCCTTGTACCGCCCCGGGGTGTGGGAGGTGGGGGCCCTGGAGGAGATGCGCCGCGCCGCGGTGCGCGTCTGGCGCAGCCTTGGGCATCTCGATCCCACCGTCACCGTGACCGTGTCACCGGCGGCGCCGCCGCGGCCGCGCACGGTGACGGTGCGCAGCGACCCCGGCCAACGGCTGGAAGCGCTGCGCCAGGTGCGCGTGGCCGGCGTCGAGGACGACGTAGAGGAGCACCTCCTCGCCGCCTTCGCCGGCACCGTTGAGCGCATGGAGCTGGCGGCCGGCGTGCCCGACGCCGACCGGCGCCTGACCGCCACCCTGGCAACCCTGGGCTACCCAGCCGCACGGGTGGTGGGGCGCACCCTCACCGAGGGGGACAGCCGACTCGTCGTCCAGGTGGACGCCGGTCCCCGCCAGCGCCTGGTGGACGTACGCCTGATCGGCGCGACGGAGGAGGATCTGCCGGCGCTCCTGTCGGTGGCCGGCGTGGCCGCTGGCCAGCCGGCGCGCCGCGACCACGCCGCCGCCGCGGCGGTGCGCATCGCCCAGTGGTACCGCGCCCGCGGCTTCACCGACGTGCAGGTGCGCCCGGCGCTGACCCCTTCGCCCGACGACCCCCTGGCTGTGACCCTCAGCCTGGAGATGTCCCCCGGCCGCGCCTTCACCGTCGCCGCTGTCGACTTCGCCGGCTCGCCCCGCACGTCGGCGGCGGTGGCCCGGCAGGTGGCGGCGGTACCGGAGGGCCAACCGTTGCGTCTGGATCTGGTGCGCGAGGGTCGTCGGCGCTTGCTCGCCACCGGCCTGTACGCCGCCGTCCAGGACGAAGTCGTGCGGGGCGAGGAGGGGACCGCCACCGTGCGCTACCTGCTGGACGAGCGCCCACCCATCTCCCTGGCCTACGGGGTACGCTGGGAGTCGAGCCAAGGTGCCTCGGCGGTGGTGGACTACCTGGACCGCAACCTGCTGGGGCGGGCGCTTACCTTCGGCGCCCGCTTTCTCTACGAGTCCACCACCCAGGCGGGCCGCCTCTACCTGGGCGTCCCTGACGTGTGGGGGACCGGTGTCCTGTCCGAAGGCTTCCTGGAGCAAAGGCGGCGCATCACCCCAGGCGACGCCTTCCTCCCCGAGCTGGTGGAGGACGCCACGCGGTTCACCTTCCAGCTCTCCCGCCCCTTGGGCACCGGCTGGCGCCTGCGTGCCTACGGCCGCTGGCAGCGCACCCACCTGTTCGAGCGTACCGACTTCTTCCCCCTGGACATCACCCTCACCCTACCCTACGTGGGGGTGGGGGCGGCCTTCGACTCCCGCGACGATCGCGTGCTGGCGCGCCGAGGTCTCTTGGCCAACCTCGACCTCTCCGGCACCGGCAGCTTCCTGGGCGCTGATTTGGCCTTCGGCCGCTTGTACGCCCAGCTGGCCTCCTTCGTACCCGTCGGGCACTTCGCCAGCCGCCCCCTCACCTGGGCGTCGTCGCTGCGGCTGGGGCTCGCCCGCACCGGTGCCGGCCAGGAGCTCATCCGCTCCGAGCGCTTCTTCGCCGGCGGCGAGTACTCGGTGCGCGGCTACCCCACCGAGAGCCTGGGACCCCAAGAAGATCTGGGTTTCACCCGGCGGCCCTTGGGCGGCGAGGCGCTGCTGGTGGTCAACCAGGAACTGCGCCTCGCCCTCCCCCTGGACCTCACCGGCGTGGTCTTTCTAGACGCCGGGGGGGTGTGGGAGTCGGTGTCGGGCATTGATCTCGGCGCCCTCGCCCTCGCCACCGGCCTCGGGGTGCGCGCCGCCACCCCCATCGGGGTGCTGCGCCTGGACGCCGCTGTACCCCTCCACCGCCGCCCCGGCGATCCCACCTACAAGCTCTACCTCGGCTTCGGCTCCGCCTTCTAGACTCTCCTCCTGCCCACCCGCCCGTTGCGCTCCACAAGGCGCTGTGGGGAAGGCGGCTTAGCGCTTGGCGGCGTTGAGGATGGCTTGCGCGCGGGAGGCTTCCGGGGCGTTGGGGGCAAGCGCCAGGAAGCGACCCATATCGTTGATAAGCAGATCCTTGCGGCCCAACTTCTCGGCCGCCAGGCCGCGATAGTAGTAGGCGTAGGCGATGCCCTTATTCTTCTCCAGCGCCTTGGTGAGGGCGTCCACGGCTTCCTGCCACTTGCCCCGCAGTACGTTGGTCACGCCCAGCTCGTACAGGGCCTCCACGTCGCTTCCGGCGCTAGCCTCCACCACCTTGGCAAAGCCGGCGGCGGCTTTGTCGAACTCCCGCAGGCGCTGCTGCGCTTGCGCTTGGATAAAGAGGGCCCGCAGGTCCTTGTCGTTCTCCTTGAGCGCCTCGGCGGCCAGGGTGGCGGCGCGCCGAAAGGCGGCGTTGGCCTCGTCGGTGCGCTTGAGGAGCAGGTAGGAGTCCCCCAACGCCACCTGCAGCGCCGCATCGGCGGGGGCGAGCTTGGCGGCGGCCTCCATCTGCTTGACCGCGTCGGCGTACTTCTTCTCCTGCACCAGCACCTGGGCCATCGCCGCGGCGACGCCGGCGTGGCTGTCGGCGCGATCCTTGACCGCCTCCAGCGCCTCCCGCGCGTCCTTGGTCTGCCACCCCAGGAGCTTTTCGTTGGCGGTGGTCACCGCCTTGGCCACCGGGTCCACCGGCGGCTCTTCCTCTTCGGCCACCGCCACCACCGGCAGGAAAGCCGCCAGTACGACGAGGGCACAGATACGTGATCGCAAATTCATGGCGTCCTCCTCACCCCGGCATTCCGGGCGATCGTTGCAGCAATACCTGCTCGGGTCCCTCCGCGCAGGGACCATCCATAAGAAAGCAAGAAGCGGGCCAGCCTCCCCTACCTCCCGCTGGGCTGCTGTGCCCGCAGCCGCTGCATCACTTCCCGCTGGGCGCTGTAGCGGGAGCGAATGTCGATGTACTCCCGATGGGACACCCCCAGCTCGGTGGCGATCTGGCGGATGCGCTCCTCCTCCACCACCGCGATGGAACCGTCCGCCGCCGCTACCGCAAAACTGCAGTGTAGCAACTGCTCCACCTGGGTCGGGGTTGCCAGGGCGCGAAACTCACGGGTCAGCAGGAAGTTTTCGGTGCCGCCGAAGAGCACGTTCTGCTGCTTGGCGATGTGCACCACCAACGCCGCCTGACCCTCCGACAGCCCTCCCAGCTCCTGCAGCAGAGCCTCCATGCGCGCCGTTTCCTCCTGGGAGACGGCCAGATCGGCGTGGGCCACGCGCGCCAGGATGGCGGCGAAGGTGGCCAGGTAGCGCGCCTGCTGGGGGGGCAGGGCCTCCAGTTCGGCGACGATCTTGCGCACCGTGGCCGTCTCCCCCGCCTCCCGGGTCGGGAACGAGCTTCCCCCGGCGATCCCCAAAACTTTGTTCAAGATCGACATACACCCTCCCTCACGCCTCGTCCCAGGTGGCCCGCCGGGCACGCTCGCGCTCGGCGCGGCGGCGTTTGTCGGCCAGGCGCTGCTCCTTGACGGCCCGGGGCGGCCGCGTCGGCGTGCGCTGGCGGTCCTCCTCAAGGGCCTGGCGGAGCAGCGCCAACAGGCGCTGTACCGCCTCCCGCCGATTGGCGGCCTGGCTGCGGTGCCGTTGCACCACCACCCGCAGCACCCCCTCCCGGGAGATGCGCGAGGCCAGGCGCGCGGCGATGCGCGCCTTGTGCTCCGGCGACAGCCCAGCGGCCCCCTCCACGTCCAGGAACAATGTCACCCTCGTCGCCACCTTGTTGACGTTTTGCCCCCCCGGACCGGAGGAGCGCGACGCCTGAACACGCAGCTCCGCCTCGTCCACGAACGCCCCGGGCAGGATCTCCAGGATCACCGGCTGACCTACCTCCCCGGCCACCCTACAACCAGCGCTTCCAGAACTCCAGCATGGTCTGGTAGACGTGCCGGGTGGCGCCGCGGATGCCGTGCTGCTCCAGGGGGTAGATCATCATGTCGAAGGCGATCCCGGCGCTCTGCAGCTCCCGCGCCATGCGCCAGGCGTTCTGGGGGTGGACGTTGTCGTCGCCCGTGCCGTGGATCAGCAAGAGTCGCCCGTGCAGATCCTTGGCGAAATTGGCCGGGGCGCCGAGGCGGTAGCCTTCCGGGTTATCCTCGGGCAGCCCCAGCAGGCGTTCGGTCCACACCGTGTCGTAGTAGCGGAAGTCGGTGACCGCCGCCACCGCCACCCCCGCCTTGAACTCCTTGGTGTGGGTCAGCAGTTGCAGCGTGAAGGTGCCACCCCCCGACCACCCCCACACGCCGATGCGCCTGGGGTCCACCCACGGCTGTGCCTTCAGCCACCGCACGGCGGCGCGCAGATCGCTCACCTCCATGGCGCTCATAAGCTTGCGGTAGGAGGTGTCCTCCAAAGTTTTGGACAGGCCGGTGGCGGAGCGGTTGTCCACGGTGAGTACGGCGTACCCCTCACTGGCTAACAGGTTGGCCCACAGCACGTCCCGCCCCCAGGCGTCGCGCACCTGGGGTGCCGAGGGCCCGCCGTACACGTACACGATCACCGGCAGGCGCGCCCCGCGGCGGAGCTTAGCCGGGCGCACCAACGCCGCCGGCAACGGGAAACCGTCCTCCGCCGGGATGGTCAGGAAGGTGGGCGTGATGAGCTGGAAACGGGTGAGTAGATCGCCGTTGGGCGGCGTAATCACCCGCGCGCCGCTCCCATCGGCCCGGGCCAGCACCAAACTGGGGGGCGCGGAGAAACTGGACACTTGGTCCAGCACCCACTGGCCGGTGGGGTCGACGCTGACCCGATGGCTGCCTCCGGGGGGACTCAGGCGCTGCGGCTCCCCGCCCGCCAACCACACCCGGTACAGCGCCGGCGCAATGGGTGCCCTGTCCACCGCCGTGAAGTACACCCAGCCGGCAGCTTCGTCCACCGCCACCACGGCGCCGCGCACCCACGCCACCCCCGAGGAGGCGCGCAGGTGCAGGGGCGCCTGGGTGAGCTGGCGCAGCAGTGTGCCATCGTCGCTGTACAGGTACAGGCAGGCGTGCCCCGAGCGCTCGGACACCCACAGGAAACGCCGGCCGCCGTCCAGAAAACGCAGGTCGTCGTGAATGTTGAGGTTGGTGGGCGAGGATTCGTGCAGCAGCGGGCGGGACGCCCCGCTGTGGCGATCCACAAGCAGTAGGTGCAAGTTCTGCTGGCGGCGGTCGAGGGTCTGCACCGCCAGCCGCTGCCCGTCGGGAAGCCAGTCCACCCGCACTACGTACTCCGGTGCCGGCTCCCCCAGCGACGCCCAGGTCACCGCGCCGCTTCCCAGCTCCACGATCCCCAGGCGCACCTTCGGGTTAGGCTCGCCCGCCTTGGGGTAGCGCTGCCGGATCACCGTGGGGGTGGCCGGCTCGAACTCCGGGAAGAAAGACTCGGATACGCCGCTTTCGTCAGTCTGCAGGAAGGCGATGGCGGTGGAGTCAGGGGACCACCACGTAGCCAGGTCCTCCCGCCCGAAGATCTCCTCCCAGTACACCCAGGAGAGGGAACCGTTGCGCAGCGTCGCTGAGCCGTCCTGCGTCAAGGGCCGCTCCCCCTGCTCCGCCGTCCACAGGTAGAGGTCGCTGCCGCGCACGAACGACACGGCGCGGCCGTCGGGGGACAGGCGAGGGTTGACCTCCTCCTCCGGCGTCTGGGTGAGGCGGGTGACGCTGACCTTGGTCAGGTCGAGCAGGAAGAGGTCCCCCAGGTGCTGGTACAGCGCCAGCTTCCCCGACCGGTGCAGCTCGGTGGGCCACGGCAGCGTGGGAGGCGCCTGCTCGTCGCCGCTCAACACCGCCGCCCAGCTGGCCAGCACCTTGCCGGCGTCCACCGCCGGGGTGCGCCGGCCGCTGGCCGGCTCCAGCCGCTCCAGGGTGCGCTGGGCCGCCGGCACGCGGCGGTCGTACAGCAGCGCCGTGCCGTCATCCAGCCACACGTAGCTGGGCGTACCGGTGGCCTCGGCCAGCCCGCGGTCCACCAGGGTGTCCAGGGTCACCCGCTCCTGCGCCGCCCCCGCCGGCGCAGCAAAGACCAGCACCGCCACAACAATCCAAGCCCTTGGGCGCATCGTCGATCCTCCGGCCGAAAAGGTAGCAGAGCTCTAGCGCCCGGTGCGCGGCTGGCCCACGAGACCGAGGTGGGGCAGTGAGCCGTGGGGACGACGCTGGTCAGCTCCCGCCGCCTCGGCCACCCGCGCCGCCTGGCGGGGCGCGAGCTCCCGGCAGCGACGCAGTCCGCTTCAGCAGCGGCCGGGCCGGCGAGTACGGCGCCTCTGTCGTGCTGCCGTTGGGCGCAGGAGCCTGCACGGGCTCCCCCACCCCTTGGTCGACGACGGCTCTTCGAGGGCCTCCCCGCCATCCACCTGCCAACCCTTGAGAGCTGGAAGGCCCTCAACTCAACTTGACATCGGCGGGGATTGGTCGAACATAGCACCCATGTCGACGCCCTCTGACGCCGCTTTAGCCGGCGCCGCTGCGAGAGACCCTCACCGGCCCGGCGATGCTGGAACAATCCCGTTACTGGTGCGCGGCATCTTCGGCGGCACGCTCATGGGCCTCGCCAACCTGGTGCCCGGCATCTCTGGCGGCACCATGCTGCTGGCAGTGGGGATCTATCCACGCTTCATCGCTGCCATCAGCGACGTCACCTCGTTCCGTTTCCGCCGGGACTCGCTGCTCACCCTGGCAAGCGTTGGCGGGGCGGCAGGGTTGGCCATCGGCAGCTTGGCCGGCGTGGTGAAGGACCTCGTGGTGGACCACCGTTGGGTCATGTACGCTCTCTTCATCGGCCTCACCCTCGGCGGGGTGCCCCTGGTATGGCGCCTGATCGGGCGTGAGCGGACGGGCGGCATGTGGGGTGGGGCGATCGCCGGCCTCATCGGCATGGTCCTCGTCGGGCTTGCGCAGATGCAGGGCGGCGGCTCGGCAAACCGCGACGGCCTGCTGTATCTGTTCGCAGCTGGCGTGGTGGGGGCCTGTGCCATGATCCTGCCGGGGATCAGTGGCGGTTACCTGCTGCTCCTCCTCGGTGCTTACGTGCCGATCCTGGCGGGGATCGACGCCTTCAAAGACGCGCTGCAAGCCCTGCACGGGGAGGCGCTGCTGAGGGTGGGCTTGGGGGTCATCCTGCCAGTGGGGATTGGCGTGGTGGTGGGCGTGGTGGCGGTCTCCCATCTGCTGCGATGGGCGCTTGAACGCTACCGCCAACCCACGCTGGGGGTGTTGCTGGGGCTGCTGCTCGGCGCGGTGGCGGGCCTGTGGCCCTTCCAACAGAGCGTCCCACCCCGGCCAGGCGATCTCATCAAAGGTCAGACCGTGGTAGCCGACGCTTCCGGGCGTCTCGTGCTTTCCGCCACGGGGGCACTGGTCAAGAGCGAGGACTACCCCACCGTGACCTTCCGCCCCGCGCCCCTGCAGATTGTGGGTGCCCTCGCCCTCATCGCCGTCGGCTTCGGCCTCACCCTCCTGGTGGACCGCTTGGGGGGCGAGGCGCAGCCAGCCGAAAGCGCCGGCTAAAACCCCGCTGGGGCACGCCAATCCCTCTCTGCTGGGAACAACACGGGGATGGTGGTTGGGTCGCCGGTCTGGTTGTGGACGACCGAGCCCTACCCCCCACTGCCACCACCCCAGGTCAGCACCTCTGCAGTGGCGTACGCCAGGTCACGGCTGCCGGCCCCAACCCAGAAGGCCTACGGCGGTGCTGTGGCTGGCCGCGCCGGCTGGCCACTGCCCCCCAAGCAGCTCACCGAACGGTTCTGGACTGAACGCCCAGGCAACCGCCAACCTGCAGCCCATGATGGGTGAGTTTGCTGACCAGGACCAGCGCAACCTCCGAAAGTCTCGGCGCCGCTGTTTACCCGCACCTACGGCCGCGCGCAGGGCACTTGCGCTCTGTAACTTTCCCCGCAGGATCGACCATTTTTCGAGCTCGGCCAAAGAATAGAATGCCACCGCCGAGGTTGCAGCATGCCGGAAGGAGTGGCACATGTCGGAGAATCTTCGCCGTCCCGTTTACGTGCTTCTGGGGGCCGCGGGGGGGATCGGTTCGGCGCTGGCCCGCCAGCTGGCCGCCCAGGGGGCCTACCTGCTGCTGGCCGGCCGGCGCGAGGAGGGGCTCGCGCCCCTGGCCGACCAGCTGGGGGCGAGGTACAGCGTCGCCGACCTCACCGTTTTTGCGGAGGTGGAGCGCGTGGTGGGCGAGGCGGTGACCCACTTCGGGCGCCTGGATGGGGTCGCCAACTGCGTCGGCTCCCTCATTCTAAGGCCCGCCCACGCCACCTCCGAAGCCGACTGGCAAGCCACCGTAGCCGCCAACCTCACCTCGGCCTTCGCCACGGTGCGCGCCGCCGCCCGTGCCATGCTCAAGGAGGGCGGCTCCATCGCCTTGGTGTCCACCGCGGCGGCGCGCGCCGGCTTCGCCAACCACGAGGCCATCGCCGCGGCCAAAGGGGGGGTCATCGGCCTCACCCTGGCCGCCGCCGCCACCTACGCCCCCAACGGCATCCGGGTCAACGCCGTCGCCCCGGGCCTGGTGGAGACGCCCCTGACGGCGCGCCTGCTGGCCTCGGAGGCGGCGCGCGCTACGTCGCTGGCCATGCACCCGCTGGGCCGCCTGGGCACCCCCGACGACGTAGCTTCGGCTCTGGCGTGGCTGCTGGACCCGGCGCAGGCGTGGGTGACCGGGCAGATCCTCGGCGTCGACGGCGGCCTTGCCACCGTGCGACCCAAGGCCCGTTGAGCGGTCTGCCAGCAATACCGCGCCTGGACGGGCCGCCGGAGTGCGGCCCGTGCTAGGCTTGCGCGGAGGGAGAGTGCTGATGGGCCAGGAACCCGCGGAACCCACGCCGCTCGGCGATCTTCCCACCCCCAGCCGCACGCCGGTGGCCGACCGCATCCGCCAACGCATTCGGCTGGCGGGGGCGCGCTTTCACGCCAACGACAACATTGCTGCGTTTCTCCGGGAGGGAGAGTTGGAGGCGCTGCAAGCCGAAGTCGCGGCGTGCATGACCGACGTCCTGCGGGCCCTGGTGATCGACATTGACAGCGATCACAACACCCAGGACACTGCCCGCCGGGTCGCCAAGATGTACCTCAAGGAGGTCTTCGCCGGCCGCTACGCCCCCCCACCGCCCGTCACCGAGTTCCCCAACGTGCGGCGCCTCAACGAGTTGATGATCGTCGGACCGGTCACGGTGCGCAGCGCCTGCTCCCACCACCTCTGCCCCATCATCGGCCGCATTTGGGTGGGGGTACTGCCCAACGAGCATTCGGCGCTCATCGGCCTGTCCAAGTACGCCCGCCTGGTGGAGTGGGTGATGACCCGCCCGCAGATTCAGGAGGAAGCCATCATCCAGCTTGCCGATCTCCTGCAGGACAAGATGCAGCCCGACGGCCTGGCCATCGTCATGGAGGCCGATCACTACTGCATGCAGTGGCGCGGGGTGAAGGACATGGACTCCAAGATGACCAACAGCGTCATGCGCGGGGCGTTCTTGAAGAATGCCACGCTGCGGCGCGAGTTTCTTTCGCTGCTCACCGACCGCAAGGACTAGGGAGGCTCACCCATGCTGGTCCGCCTGCTCTACGCCAGCCATGCCACCCAGGAGATCGACGACGCCCTGGTGTCGTCCATCCTCAGGCACTCCCAAGTGCACAACCAGCAGCACGGGATCACCGGCCTGCTGTGTACCTACTCTCCGGGTAACGTGTTTATCCAAGTCCTCGAGGGTGGCCGCGCGGCGGTCAACTCCCTCTACAACGCCATCGTCGCCGACCCGCGGCACCGCGACGTCACCCTGCTGGACTATGCCGAGGTGAGCGAGCGGCGCTTCGCCGCCTGGCGCATGGGCAGCGTCAACCTCAACCGCATCAACACCGGTCTCATCCTGCGCTTCTCCGAGCGCGCCATCCTCGACCCCTTCGCCATGAGCGGGCGGGCCTGCCTGGCCCTGCTGGAGGAACTCCTGAGCACCGGCGCCATCACCATTCGCGACTCCTAAAAAACCCCCCTTGGCCACGCGCTCCGCCCTCGCCACGGGCAGTGGGGGGCAGTGCCGGCCCCAGGGGGCAACCCCCGCCGGCGAGGGTTTTAGCAGCCAACGGCGGCTCCGGAGACGTTAAGGTAGTTCAAGAGAAAAACGGCTTTCAGTGGCGTGGCTGCTGCACATGGGGCACCTCTTGACAAGAGAGAGAGAGAGAATAAACACGCACTATGATTTATCACTCGAAGCGAAGGTTGAGCGCCTACCCCCAAAGGGCGGCAGCAGCCCTGGTCATCGCCAGCGGCTTGGCAGCGACGGCAACGGGCGAGAGACTCTCCCTGCAGGCCGCCGTTTTTTCGTCCGGCACGCGGCTGACGGGATCGGGAACCGCTGAGATCCTCTCCTGGGAACCCAGCGGTACCTTGACGCGCTGGCAGGTGAGCGGACAACGCCTGGGCGTCATCGCCAATGTGGGCATCGCGCCCCACGACGGCGCTCCCTTCGCGGCCCGCGGCGGCCGGGCGCTGCTGTGCGTCGGCGAGGGCGGTGGCGTGCGCTGCCGGGTGCTGGACACCACCAGCGGCCGCCCGCTGGCCTCGTTCTCGTGGGACCGCTACCCGGTGCGCGCCTGGCCCGCGGCCGAGGGTTGGCTCCTCTCCACGGCACCCCCGGCCGGCGTACCGGAGGTCCGGCTCTGGTCAGACGACGGCAGCTTCCGGCCCCTGCCCCTGCCGGCGGAGGAGCTTGCCGCCCTCGCCAAACGCCTAGGAGTGGAGGTGGCGGCCGTGAGCCCCCGCCTGTTCGCAGTTGGGCGACAGGTGTGGGCCATCCCGGCCGGGCGGTACGAGTTCTGGCGCCTCGAGCCCCCCGGCGGCACCCCCATAGCCCCTCCGCCGTGCCGCGCCGTGGAGGGGCATCACTACCGGGGAGAGGAGGCCCGCCAGCGGAGGGGAGAGTTCTTCTCCTGCAACCTGGGCTCCACTGGCCGGGGTATCGATCCCTTCGCCGAGGTGGAGGCCATGCGGCGCACCCTCGCTGTACCCACCGGTACTGGCGGCTTTGCTGCCAACGCCACCCTGTTTATCGGGGCGGTCGGCCGGGTGGCGGTGAGTGGGACCCGCGTGGCGGTCCGCGTGGACGCTGCCGGGCAGGGTGGCAAGCGCGCCACGGTGGACGTGTGGGAGTTCGAGCCATCACCGCGCCTGGTGGCCGAAGCCGAGCTGCCCTCCGGCGGCTGGAACCCGCTGGAGGTGACGGCCACAACCGTGTGGGTGGCGTGCCGCCAGCGGGTACATGAACTCCCCCTGAACCACTTCGGGGCGACCCATGCGGGCTCAGTGCACGAAAAACCGCGAAAGGAGATCCGCCATGAAAAGCAGGGTCGACTCGTGGGTTGCCCGAATACTCCGAGCGCTCGCCTTGACCCTGGCCTTGTGGGTACCCACCCTGGCCTGGGGAGCACGAGGTAGCCGACACACGTGCGGTTGGGAGCTGGACTGCTACATCTGCCACTACCACGTCTTCCTTGACGACCTGTACTGCGTCGGCACAATCTGGGGCTGTCTGAACGGTGATGGGGGCCACGATTCGTGGTGCAACTTCTAACCCTTGCCGTGGCAGCGGCGGCGCTGGCCTGCGGGAACGCCACTGACGGTTCCCCGCAGCGGCTGGAGGCGTGGCGGCCCCTCAGCGCAGCGAGCGTCACGGGGGACGGGGAAGGTGGGGTGGTGGCGCGGGTGAACGCCACCGGTGAGCTGCTGCACTGGGGGATGGACGGGCGGCTGCGCCACCGCTGCCCCGGTGGCGACCCGTTGCTCCAAGGCGAACGGGGGCCGGTGGTCGCCCGCGGCACGAAGGTGCTGGCCCTCTTTTTGAACCACCCGGCCGGGGACGAAGAGGCTCGCCAGGCTGCCGTGGTGGACCTGCGCAAGTGCCGCGTCACCGCTACCTTCTCGCTGCCGGGGTTGACCCTGCAAGGGGCGGGGCTCGACTCAGGGTGGGCCCTGGTCACCGGGCCAAACCCGCCGGCTGCTGGGTCCCCCCGCGTTTGGGTGGTGGATGAACGGGGACGGGAGGTGCTCACCTTCGACCTCGAGGAGGCGATGAGCACCCTGGCCGAAAAGGTGGACCTGCCGCCCGGCACCTCGCCCAGAGGTTTCTTCCTGGTTGCCGCCGGCAAGGAGCTTTGGCTGCTCCCCCACGCCCGCTACGAGCTTTGGCGACCGCCCCAGCGCGGCAAGCCCCTGCGGGTGGTAAACCCGCCGCCCTGCCTGACGGCCACGGCAAGGATCCTCACCGGCGAAGAGAACGTCGCGTACGTCACCGCTTTCGCGTCCAAGCTTTCCGAGCCGCACCGCAGCGCCATCCTGGAGGGCATCGCGCGGGGCGGCTTGAAGCCCTCCTTCCGCGCTGCCGTCACCGCCGCCAGCACCTACCGAGACACCTTGGCGGTGGTGGTCCGCTCCCCCGCCACCGGCGCAGGGGATCGCTTGGACCTGTGGGACCTCACCAGCGAACGGGTGCTGGCCTCCCTCCCGTTCCCCGCTGACGTCACCCTTGTCAGCCTGGGGGAGGGGTTCGCCTGGGTGCGCGACGGCGAAGGCCGGATCGGCCGTTGGCCGTTGCCTGAGGTGTCGCCCGCAGACGAGTTTCGCTGCCCGGACAACGCGCCCCCGCCCGGCTGACAGCGAGCCGCGCCGGAGGGGCGGGGCTGCGGCTGGACCGCGGCGCTCAAGCCCTGCAGGGCGGGTGGGGAGGCCAACTCGTCCAACGCGGTTGAAGGGCGGGCCTCAAGGCCCGCGCTCCCGATGCCACTACCTGGTGAGCTTGCGGTAGGTGATGCGGTGGGGGCGGACCGCCTCTTCGCCCAGGGTGGCCCGCCGCCAGGCCTCGTACTCGCTGAAGTTCCCTTCGAAAAAGTCCACCTGACTGTCCCCCACGAAAGCCAGGATGTGGGTGGCCAGGCGATCTAGAAACCAGCGGTCGTGGGAGATGATGACGGCGCACCCGGCGAACTTCTCCAGACCGTCCTCCAAGGCGCGCAGGGTGTTGACGTCCAAGTCGTTGGTGGGTTCGTCCAGGAGCAACACGTTGGCCCCCGCCTTGAGCATGCGCGCCAGGTGCACGCGGTTGCGCTCCCCGCCGGAGAGCTGGGACACCTTCTTTTGCTGGTCACTACCGGAGAAGTTGAAGCGCGAGCAGTAGGCGCGGGCGTTCATGGTGACCTTGCCCAACTGCACCTCGTCCCGCCCCTCGCAGATGGCCTCAAACACCGTTAGGTTGGGGTCCAAGGTGCGCGACTGGTCGGCGTAGGCGAGCTGCACCGTCTCGCCCAGACGCAGGGTCCCGGCGTCGGGCTTTTCTTCCCCCACGATCATCTTGAACAGGGTGGTCTTGCCGGCGCCGTTGGGGCCAATGACGCCGACGATGGCCCCGGGGGGCAGGGAAAAGTTTACGTTCTCCATCAACAAGCGGTCGCCGAACCCCTTGGTGAGGCCCTTGGCTTCGATGACCACGTCGCCCAGGCGGGGCCCCGGCGGGATGTAGATCTCCAGGTCGCGGGCGACCTCCTCGGGGCGGGCGGTGAGCAGCTCCTGGTAGGCGTTGAGGCGCGCCTTGCCCTTGGCGTGGCGGGCCTTGGGGGCCATGCGGATCCACTCCAGCTCCCGCTGCAGGGTCTTCTGGCGCTCGCTTTCGGCCTTGGCCTCCCGGCGCAGGCGCTCCTGCTTCTGCTCCAGCCACGAGGAGTAGTTGCCCTTCCAGGGGATGCCGTGGCCGCGGTCCAGCTCCAGGATCCATTGGGCCACGTTGTCCAGGAAGTAGCGGTCGTGGGTAACGGCAATGACGGTGCCCTGGTAGCGCTGCAGGTGCTGCTCCAACCACGCCACCGTCTCGGCGTCCAGGTGATTGGTCGGCTCGTCCAGCAGCAAGATGTCGGGCTTGGCCAGCAGCAGACGGCACAGCGCCACCCGCCGCAGCTCCCCGCCCGACAGTACGGCGATGGGCGTGTCGGGCGGCGGGCAGCGCAGGGCATCCATGGCCAGTTCCAGCCGGGCGTCCAGGTCCCAGGCGTCCAGGGCGTCGAGACGCTCCTGCACCTCCCCCTGGCGCGCCAGCAGTCTGTCCATTTCGTCCCCGTCCAGCGGCTCGGCGAAGCGCGCTGAAATTTCCTCGAACTCGGCGAGCAGCGCCGCCGCCTCGCCCGCCCCTTCCCGCACGATCTCCAGGACCGTCTTGGAGGGATCCAGCCGCGGTTCCTGCTCCAGGTACCCGATGGAGTAGCCCGGTGCGCACGCCACCTCCCCCGAGGAGGGGCGCTCCACCCCCGCCATGATCCTCAAAAGGGTCGACTTCCCCGAGCCATTCAAGCCAATGACACCGATCTTGGCGCCGTAGAAGTAGCCGAGGGAGATGTCCTTGAGGACCTGTTTGGGGCCGTGCACCTTGCCCACGCCGACCATGGAGTAGATCACCTTGTTGGGTTCGTCCTGTCGCGCCATGCCGTAACCTCCCGCCTTCTGCCACTGTGCCGCGGCGGAGACGGCCTGTCCAGTCTTTGCCAACCCCCCCGGCTCACACGCGGGGCCGGGGCGGCCCTTCCGCGATCAGCCGGTGGGCCAACCGGCGTCCCTCGGCGGTGAGCTCCAGCAGCGGGCCGGCCACGTGCACCAGCCGGGAGGCAGCGGCGTAGCGGATCACCCGCTGAGCGAAGGGGTGAGACCACTTGAGGTGGCGGTGCAGGGCGTCCGGCCGGCTCTCCACCGCCGCCTCGGCCCGCCCCTCGTGGTGGGCCAGGTGGACGACCAGCATGCGGCCGGCGAACTCCAGCCGCTGCCGGTAGCGGCGCCGCGCTTGCCACAGCAGGCCGCGGCGGGGGGCGAGCAGGAACACCAGTGCGAACTGCACCCCGGCGGCGGTGGCCATGGCGCCGGCGATGGACACGTCGGCGGCAAAGGCCGCCGCCGCCCCCGCCAGCGTGGCGGTCACGGCGAAGGCGGCGCTGGCCACGAGCATGGCGGAGAAACGCCGACTGACGAGGTAGGCGGTGGCCGGCGGCGCCACCATCAGCGCCACCACCAGGATCGACCCCACCGCCTGGAAGGCGCCCACCGCCGTCACCGAGGTCAACGCCATGACGGCGTAGTGCAGGACGGCAGGCGAAAAGCCCAGCATGGCGGCATGGGGGGCATCCAGGATGGCCAGCTTCAGCTCCTTGAAAGCCACCACTACCAGGGCGAGGTTTGCCAAGAGTATGACGCCCATGCTCCACAGCGCCTTGGGCCCAACGGCGTGGCCCGCCACCACCAGCTCGTCGAAGGGCACCAAGGCGAGCTGGCCCAGCAGCACCGCATCCACATCCAAGTGCACGCCCTTGGCACCCCGCGAGACGAGGATGACGCCCAGGGAAAAGAGGGCCGAAAACACCAGGCCGATGGCGGCGTCCTCGCCCACCAAGCCGGAGCGGCTGACCGTCTCGATGAGCACCACGGTGAGCAGCCCGGTGCCCGCCGCGGCAATCAGGAGCAGCGGCGAGTTGAGATCGTGGGTGAGGAAGAAGGCCAGCACGATCCCCGGCAGAATGGCGTGGGAGATGGCGTCCGACACCAACGCTAGGCGTCGCAACACCAGCACCGTGCCTGGCAACGCGCACGCCAGCGCCGTTACCACCGCCACAGCCAGCATGGCCAGCTCAGCGGACATCGGCGTTCTCCTCCCGCTGGAGCGCCTTCTCAGCCTCCCGCCGGCCGAGCCAGGTGGGCGCCCACAGCCCCTCGCCCACACGTTGCGCCAGCCCCCGTGCCGCCAGCGCCTCCAAGGCGGCAGGGACATCCACCTCCCGGGGGCTCATGGTGCGCAGCACGCCCAGACGGTGACCGTGCTCCGGGTCGTCGGGGTGCTGCAAGGACAAAGCGTACAAGTGCATGAGCAGGGGGTCGAGGTGCGGAGCGCGGCGGGTGCGACGCTGGCGCAGCCATCGCCACAACAAGCCGCGATGGGGCGCCAGCACCAGCGACGTCGCCACCGCCACCGAGAGGATCAGCACCACGGTGGGACCGGTGGGCAGCCGCGGCACCATGGAGGACAGCACCGCACCGGCCACCCCGCCCGCCGCCCCCAGGGCGCCCGCCAGCGCCACCATGGGCCCCAGTCGACCCGTCCACTGGCGGGCCGCCACCGCCGGCGCCACCAGCATCGCCGCCATCAGCACCACCCCCACCGTCTGCAGGCCGATGACGATGGCCACCACCAGTAGCACGCGCAGCAGCGCTTCGGCACGGCCCATGGCCAAACCGAGGCTCTCGCCGAAGGGGGCATCGCACGCCAGCAGCTTCAACTCTTTCCACGCGGCCAGCAACAGCAGCAGGGTGATCGCCGCCAACACCGCCATGGTGGCCACGTCCCGTCGCAGCAGCGCCGCCGCCTGGCCAAACAGGAACGTTTTCAAGCCCGCCTGGGCGGCGTCGGGCCGCTTGGCCAGCACCGTCAGCAGTACCAGACCGAAGCCGAAGAACACCGACAGCAGCATGCCCAAGGCGCTGTCATAGGGGAGGCGGCTGCGGCGCACCACGGCCCCCACCGCCACCGTCCCCAGCCAGCCCGCAGCCGCGGCTCCAAGCATGAGAGTCAAAGGCGCCTTGGAGCCCGTGAGCAGGAAGGCGAGCACGATGCCGGGCAAGGCGGCGTGGCTCAAGGCGTCGCCCAGGAGGCTTTGACGCCGCAGCACGGCGAAGCTGCCCAGGGCACCGGCGGTCAAACCCAGCACCCCGGCGCCGGCGGCCACCACCTGCAGGGTGTGGTCGCGCAGCAGCTCCAGCACCGTCACCTCCCCGTCACGGCGCGGCCCCCTGCCAGCACCCCCACTCGCCCGCCGAAGGTGACCCGCAGGTTGTCCTCGGTGAATACCTCGGCCACCGGACCGGCGGCAATCAGGCGGATGTTAAGCAGCGCCACCCAGTCGAAGTACTCGGCCACCGTCTGGAGGTCGTGGTGCACCGCTAGTATGGTCTTCCCCTCGCCGGCGAGCTGGTTGAGCAGGGCGACGATGGCCCGTTCGGTGGGGGCGTCCACCCCCTGGAACGGTTCGTCGAGGACGAGGATAGGGGCCTTTTGCACCAGCGCCCGGGCCAGCAATACGCGCTGTTGCTGCCCGCCCGACAGTTCGGCGATGGGGCGGGTCAGGAACTCCTGCATGCCGACCTCTTGTACCGCCCGACGGGCCGCCTCACGCTGCGGTTGGCCGGGTCGCCGCCACCACCCCAGCTGGCCGTAGGTTCCCATGGTCACGAAATCTTCAACGTCCGTGGGGAAGTCCCACGCCAGGCTGGAGCGCTGGGGGACGTAGGCGATCTGGCCCCCCAGTCGGCCGCGGGGGCGCCCGAAGACGCGCACCTCACCGGCCACGGCGGGTACCAGGCCGAGGATCGCCTTGATCAGCGTGCTCTTGCCCGCCCCGTTGGGCCCCACGATGGCCATCCTTTGACCCACCGGTACCTTGACGTCCACGTCCCAGAGCACCGGCTCATCGGCGTAGGCGACGGTGAGATCCTCCACCTCCATCGCCCAGTCACCCTCGGCTGCACCCATGTCTTCGCCTCGCACCCGACATCCTACTCTCGCGCCGGTGCTGACGCCTCCGAAGCCGTGGAGGCGAGAGCGGTCACGATGATGTTTACGTTCTCCCGCACCGTGCCCACGTACGATTCGGCGGGGGTGCCGGGGCTGCCCAAGGCATCGGAGTACAGCGAGCCACCAATGGCGACGCGATGGCCCCGAGCTTGCACCGCTTCCACCAGCGCCTGAATCGCCCGCGGCGATACCGAACTTTCCACGAACACCGCCGGCACCCGCCGGGCGGCGATGACGTCGGCCAGCCGTTGCACGTCCTCGGTGCCAGCCTCAGCGGCCGTGTTGATGCCCATCAACCCGTACACCTCCACCTGGTAGGCGCGCCCAAAGTAGGCGAAGGCGTCGTGGGCGGTGACCAACACTCGCCGTTCGGCGGGGATGGCGGCGAGAGTTGCGCGTACCTCGGCGTCCAGCACCGCCAGTTCCTGGGCGTAGGCGGCGGCGCGGCGGCGAAACTCCTCGGCCCGCCGAGGCACGATCTCCGCCAACGCCTCGGCCACACACGGCAACGTCCCGGCCCACAGCCCCACGTCGAACCAGACGTGGGGATCTTTGAGGGGGGTGTCCTCCCCTGCCGGCAACAGGCGTTCGGCCGGCAGACACTCCGCCACCGCCACGGTTTTCCTGCCCCGCCCCGCCATACGCGCGAACAAATCCGTCATCTTGCCCTCGAGGTGATGGCCGCTGTAAAAAATAGCCGCCGCTGCGGCCATCTTTCGCACATCCCCCGCCGACGCCTCGTACAGGTGCGGGTCGACCCCCGCCCCCATCAGCGACACCACCTTCACGTCGGGTTCGCCAACGCGCCGCACCAGATCGGCCACGATGGTGGTCGTAGCCACCACCTGGGGCGGCTTGTCATCGGGTGAAACCCCGGGCCCACCGCCGCAGGCGGCGGCCAACCCCACCAGCACCACCGCCGGTGCCATCGACCAGCTGCTCTTCGCGGTCGTGTTCATACCACTCCTTCCTCGCCGGCGCCCGGACCGTGATCGGCGGCGGGGATCGGGCGGCCGTGCGGGTCTCGGGACGGGTGCCCCAGCGCCGCGGCGATGCGCTCCTCCAGCAGCGCCGAAAGCACGTGCTCCAGCCGTTCCGCTTCCTCGTGGACCTCCTGACCCTCGAGGCCCAAAACTTCAGTCAAAAACGTCTCCAACAGCCGGTGATGCCGCACGGTTTCCAGGGCCGCGCGACGCCCCCGCTGGGAAAGCAACACCCCTTGGTAGGGGCGATGCTCCAGCAATCCCAGCTCGGCCAGCCGGCGCACCATCTCGGTCACCGACGGCGGCTTTACGTGCAGGGTGTCGGCCAGTGCCTGGGTACTCACCCACCCCTCCTCCCCGCCGAGGCGGAGGATGTGCTTCAAGTAGTTCTCCTGGGCGGGCGTGAGGACGAGGCCGGCGGGATCGCCGTGCATCATGGAAGAATTTTAGGTCTACCTAAAAATCTGTCAAGACCCGTTCCGGCGCCAGCCAAAGCAGTGCCTACCTTGGGAGCTGGTAGGAACCGTCCAGGCGTGCCAGTAGCGCTTGGTAGCGCGTCTCCAGCTCGCCGAGGGCGGCTTCCAACTCACTGTCGGTGAGCTCCCCCGCCTCGCGGCGATGGCGCAGCCACGCCTGCTGCCGCTCCAGCCACCGCTCCGGGTCGAAGTTGTACGTCATCGCTGACCCCTCGCCACCCGGTTATTTTCCAGGAACCGGTCCCTCACCGGCATCTCGCGGACCTCACTCCTGGGGCACCCAGGCGTAGGCCAGCACGCCATGCTGAGCGGCCAGTGCCGCCAACTCCGCCTCCTCCCGGGCAGCCATGCGCGCCAGGGTCAGGTACGGCGCGGCTGCAGTGGACGAGGTGACCTCAGCAGCTAGCACCGCCGCTGCCCGACTCAGCAAGCTTCGGACTAACTTCTCCTTGAAGGTGAGTTTTTTCTCGATGTAGCGCACGGCGTACCTCTCGCCCAGCCCGGCGCGGGCCGCCGCCGCCTTTACGGCGTCGTCGAGGCTCCCAAGGTGATCCACCAGACCCAACTGGGCGGCCCGGACCCCGCTCCATACCCGTCCACGGCCGATGCGGTCCACCGCCTCGGGGGTCATCTTCCGGTTCGCGGCCACCACTGACAAAAAATCGCGGTAGCCTTGGTCGATCATCATTTGAATGGCCCGCGCTACGTCTGGATCCAGCGCCCGGTCGGGCCGCAGGGCACCCGCCAGCCGTGTCGTCCCCACGCCGTCCACGTGCACACCCAAATACTTGGCGAGCGGCTTCTCGACCGTGGGAAACATGGCGAAGATGCCGATGGACCCGGTGATGGTGTTGGGGCTTGCCCACACCTCGTCGGCGCCCATGGCGATCCAGTACCCCCCCGAGGCCGCCACCGAACCCATGGAGGCGACCACCACCTTCCCCGCGGCCCTGGCCACCTCCAGCTCGCGGCGGATCACTTCGGAGGCGAAGCCGCTACCGCCGGGGGAGTCCACGCGCAGGACGATCGCTTTGACCGCTTTGTCGTGGCGCGCCTGGCGAATGAGCGCCGCGGTGGAGTCGCCGCCGATCTGTCCAGGCGGGCGGGAGCCGTCGCTGATGGCTCCCTTGGCCACCACCACGGCCACCAGGTCACCTTTGGCCTTGCGCCCGAAGCGGTCGCCACCCACCGCCTTGAGATAGTCGGCCATGGTGATCTGGTTGTACGTGTGCTTCTTGGCGTCTTCGCCCACCAGCTCGATGAGGCGCTGGCGTAGCGCGTCGCGCGGTTCCACTCTGTCCACGAGCCCGACGGTCAGTGCCAACTGGGCGCCATCCCCCCCTGCCGCCGCCAGGTGCTCGGGGTAACCATCGATGAGGTCCTGCAGCTGCTCCGGCGTCACCTTGCGCGCCGCCGCCACGTCGCGCAGATAGCTGCTCCATAGGTCCCTGAGACAGGACAGATTGGCCTCTTTCGCCTCGGGCGACATGTTGGAGCGCAGGAACGGCTCCACCGCCGATTTGTACTCGCCCACCCGAAAGACGTGCCACTGCACCCCCAGGCGATCGAGACCGTCGCGGTAGAAGCGGGCGTAGCGGGAGAAGCCTTCCAGCAGGACCATACCCATGGGGTTCAGCCACACCTCATTGGCGTGGGCCGCCAGGTAGTACCCGTACTGGTTGTAGCGGTCGGCGGCAGCGATCACCGGCTTGCCCGCCGCCCGCAGCCGACCCAGCGCCGCCTTCAGGTCTTCCAGCTTGGTGAAGCCGGCGGACTCCAGCCCCGAGAGATCCAGGACCACCGCCTGGATGCGAGCATCCTTGGAGGCTGCATCCATGGCGTCCAGAAGATCCTTCAGCAGTGTCTCGGCCGCCGGCATCCCCAGCAGCTGACCGCGCAGCCGATCCACGGCGTTGCCCTCCAGCTGTTCCACGATCACCCCCTGCGGCGCGATCACCAAGGCGCAGCGTTTCGGCACCTTGGGCTTGCCGCCACTGGCCGCCAGCGCCACCGCCCCCACCACCACGGCCAGGAAAAGAAGATTCAGCACCCCTCGGCGCGTGGCGTCCACCCCCCGCCAAATCTTCCGGCCCAGTCCCACTGGTTGGGTACGCACTTCGTCCATTGGCCCTCCTCCTCTCCGAGCCCCCCGGTTTCCGGTGGTTCGACCTCACCTGTGCAGCGTACGCTGCTCACTTTGACAAGTTACACCCCAGCCCGAGGGGCCCTCGTCACGGCCAGCATCACGGAGCCTGGACACCGGCACCGGCGCCATCACGGACCGGGGCTTTCGGCAGCGTTGGCCCGCAGGCCCCCACCTCGAGGGCGTTGGTGCTCCGCCTAGAGCGCGGACACCGACCCGCTGGCGGGCATCCTGCCGGTCACCGGCACCGGTCACGGGCGCCGCTGGCGGGAAAAGGTTGGAGGGAGGTGTGCACGCCCGAAGGGTCCTCCTCACCTCCTCACCGTCGCGCTGCCTGCCCCCACGGCGCGCAGCAGGGCGAAGAACACCTCGGTGTTGTCGCGCACCCCCCCCAGCGCCTCGGCCCCCGGACCGTAGGCGGAAAGGGGCACATCCACGGCGGTGTGCACCGTCTGGGTGGGGGCATAGCCCTGGGGAGGAACCGTCACCGGGGTAATGCCACCCAGCCACGCACCCGTGCCCCCGTCCCGCTCGGGGTTGGGGATCACCAACCGGTCGCGGCCGGCCCGACCCAAGGCCAGGGGCACGGGGCGCGGCTGGGCCAGCCAGTCCTCGTAGCGGTCCGGTCCCGCAGCGAAGTGAAGGACCACCTTGCGCTCCCCCTCCACCACGTCGGGGAAACCGTCGCCGTCGGCATCGCCGGCGCTGGGGAAGCCACCAGCATCGTAGGTCAGCAGGCAATCGCGACTGCCCCGGCACCCCGCCAGCACCACCCCCGGGAGCACCGCGCCCCCCGTCTCGTGGTCGGCGGTCACCACGACCAGAGTGTCGTTGCCGGCAATTCCGTCGGTGTTGGTGGCGCGGGCGAACTCCAGCGCCGCCGCCACGGCGCGGTCAAAGGCCAGCACCTCCCACACCACCCGCTCCTGGTCGCCGTTGTGGGCCTGCTTGTCTACCAGCGCTCCCTCCACCATGAGGAAGAAGCCGTGGGGGTGACGGGCCAGGGCGGCCAGAGCAGCCCGGGTCATGGCCTCCAGGGAAGGCTGGTCGGGGAAATCTTTGACAACCTCCGGATCCCCCCGGCGCTGGCGATCGAATTCGGTGTTCATGTGGCCGCTGTGAAACAGACCCAGCAGGTGCGTCGCCCCCTCGCGCCGGGCGGCCTCCAGCTGGGCGGCGGTGCGGACCAGCCGGTAGCCTGCGGCGGAGAACTCGGCCGGCGGCTCGCCACCTGGCAGCAGGTGGCGAGCCCCTCCCCCCAGGAGCACCTGCAGATACCCCTCCGCCGCCGCGTGCCGAAACCCTCGCACCACCTCCGCCGCCGCCCCCCGATCGGCCACCGCAGCGACGAACGCCGCTGGGGTGGCATCGGTGAGATCGGCGTTGCTAACGATCCCCGTGACCATGCGCCGCTCTCGCCACAGCAAGCCGGGCAGCTGCTCCACGCGGGGGTTGTCGTCGTCGCGCTCGGGGGTGTCGTCGGGCCACAACCCCAGCATGCCGTTGGCGGTCTTGGTGCCGGTGGCCAGGGCGTGGCCGGCGGCCGCCGAGTCGGTCACCAGCCCCGACAACGAAGAGGTGGTCAGCACCCCCTCCACCGGCAGGGTGTCCATGGCTAACCACCCCCGGGGCTTGCCCCCCTCCAAGCCGTGCAGGGCCAAACGCGCGGCGGTGCGATGGGCATGCCCCATACCGTCGGCGATGAGCAGGATGACGTTCTTCGCTCCCCCTGCGCCCCGCCAGGGGCGAGCCTCTACGGTCGTTTCCGCCGCCGCCACCACCTCGCCACCCCCACCCCGGGCGACGGCCCGCAGGAGGTGTCGCCCGGCGTGCGCCAGCATCACCCCGCGCTGCAAGAAGACCCCTGCCGGCGCCTCGCCCCCGGGCAGGGAGCGCTCCCCCAGGCGCACCTCCCAGCGCACATCCTCCCGGCCGGGCAGGGCAGCGCGCACGTCGAACCGCTGCCCCACCGCCACTACGGTGCCTACCGGCGGGGACAGCACCACCGTCTCGCCGGCGCCAGCGAAAGCCGGCAGCAGTGCGGCGAGGAGTATGAACGTCGCCTTGGTCCCCATCACATCACCTCCACGCCAGTACAACCGCCCTTTGCCCGCCCCGCAATCCCCCCGGCCTCAGGTAGGCTAGCATTTGCCAGTGGCACCACCCCCCACCGCACCCCGCCGACGGCTCCCCCGGCAGCTCCGCTGGGTGGCCGCGCTGGCCTGGCTCCTCCCACCCTTGGCCGAGGCGGGGTCGTGGCGGCCGGCACCCAGCCCAGTGGCAGCGACGCTGCTGGCCGTGGCCGCCTCGCCCCACGGCGGCTTCGTGGCGGTGGGAGAGGGTGGGGTCATCGTGACCAGCGACGACGGCGAACGCTGGCGAGCCGTTGCCTCCCCCACCCTCGCCACCTTGCGGGGGGTGGCCTGTGGCTCGCCCGGCTGGGTTGCCGTGGGGGACGAGGGGATCGTACTCACCAGTCTCGACGGCGAAACGTGGGTGCGGCGCGACAGCGGCACCACCGGCCGGCTCAACGCGGTCGCCTGGGCCGGTCGGCGCTACCTGGCGGTGGGGGCGGCGGCGGGCGAGGTGCTCGCCGGCGTTATTCTCGCCAGCGAAGATGGCCGCACCTGGAGCGACCACACCCCCGCCAACGTGAGGCCCCTGTACGGGGTGGCGGGGGACGGTTGGCAGGCGCTGGCGGTGGGGTGGACGGGGGCGCTGGCGGAAAGCCCGGACGGCGTCACCTGGCGCGCGTCCTCCCTGGGAGAGGTGCTGCAAGGGTGCTGGTTCATGCTGCGGCCGTCGTTCCTCTACGCGGTGGCCGGCCGCGCTGGGCGGTGGGTAGCGGTGGGCCTGGTGGTGGGAGACCAGTACCCAGGCGCCGGAGTCAGCCTGGCTCGCCAGCGCGGCGCTGAACGCTGGTCGTGCAGCGTCACCCAGCTGCCGCCACTGGAGTACCAGTTCCGCGCCGTAGCAGCCACGCCGACCTCGTTCGTCGCGGCCGGCCTAGGGGGAATCGCCGAGAGCCGCGACGGGCTCACCTGGGAGCCGCAGCTGGCCGTGCCGTCGCCGCGCCTTTCGGGCCTCGCCGTCGGCCCTTCCCGCTGGGTAGCGGTGGGCGAGCAGGGCGCCATCTTGGTCCGTGACAGCTCCACGCGCCGTCCCTTGGGGCGCGTGGTGCGGGGACGTGGCGCGGTTGGTCCCTAGCGATCAGCGGCGGGAAAATCTGCTATGGTAGGCACCGAAAGGACGTGCTCAGGGTAGTGCCGCTCCCGTGGCGTCTTCGAGGAGCAGAGAGCTTCCTTGGCACACGGGTGCGACATCATGGATGTCTATATCGGCAATCTCCCCTTTTCCTTCCGCGAAGAGCACGTGCGCGAGTTGGTGGCCCCCTTCGGCGACGTGGAATCGGTCCGCATCGTCACCGATCGGGACACTGGGCGCTCCCGGGGCTTCGCCTTTGTGACCTTCCTCGATGACGCCGCCGCCAAAGCGGCCATCGCCAAGCTCAGTGGCCGTGAGGTGGAGGGCCGCGCCCTGGTGGTCAACGAGGCGCAGCCCCGGGCGGAGCGCGGCGGCAGGCCGCGGGGGCAGGGCGGCATCGGGCGGGGTCGGGAGGGCGGTGGCTGGGGCGGGCGCGGCGGACGTTACTGATTCCGCAGGCGCCGATGGAGCCCCCGCGAGGGGTGAGGCTGGCTCGATGGCAGTGTCGAGCGTTGAGCGGCTGGCCGTCTGGGGCACCAGGAGCGAGACAGCCCAAGCGGTAGCCGGGAGCGTTGCGGCGGGTCCGGCGCCAGGCCCCGTACAAGGTCGGCCGCCCCGCCCGACAGAGGAGTGACGCCATGGCGCGAAAGAGCAGCGCATCGTTCGAGAAACGAGCCCGGGAGAGGGCTCGGCAGGAGAAGCAGCGCGACAAAGAGGCGAGGCGGCGCCAACGACAGGCGAACCGCAAGGAACGCCCGGCCAGCTCCCGCGGCGACGAGTTCGTGACCAACGAGGAACTGCTGCCGGTCCTGGCGTCGTTGCCCGAGAAGGAGTAGTCAGCCACAGTTGTCGTCTTGGCTGCCGGAGGGGCTGCCGCCCGCTGCCGTCGAGGCCCGCCCTGCCCAAGGGGACGCCCCGAAAGACAGCCATCGCCGCGCTTCGAGCTAGTCTCCGGGCTCGGCCGCCGGCCCGGCTGCCTCCCGCTTGCCACCCCGCTCCTTCTCCCGCCTGGGCGGTGGGGAAGACGGCCCGTCGGCGAGCAGGCGCAGTGGGGGCGGCTCTTTCTCGATCAAGTACCTGAAGGTGCGCTTGAACTCATCCAAGCTGATGCCAGCCGTGGCGGCCAGCTTGGCGATCTGGTGCATGTCCTCGAAGTCGTCGCGGTTCAAGCGGATCATGTAGCGCCGCGCGATACGATACCGCTCGGAGTTGATATCGACCATGCGCACCCGCGTCTTGCCGGTGGTCGGGTCGATGTTCTCGGAAAACGGCAGCGCCCTGAAGCGGTCGCCGTCAATGGCCACCACCACACCAGAGCCGCCCTCTTCCAGGTACTGCGCGGCGTAAAACCCCAAATCGCGGGTGTACTCCATATCCAGGGGAATGGGGTCGGAGCAACGCAGCTCGTAGCCGATGTTCTTGGCCACCACGGTAGTGGCGAGGTTGTACTTCTTGAGTCCCTCCAGCAACTTCTCTCGTACGATGTCGGCGAAGTTGATCTCCGCGTACCGCAGGTTGCCGTGAGCGTCCCGTTCCAGATTGACAACCTGTTGCAGATCGGCCGGGTCCACGCACTCCACCAGCCCCTCCGCCAGCACCGCCACGCCGTGGGGGAGGCCGTAGGACAGGCGCTTAATCATGGCGCCGAGAATCGTATCGATGATCTCCTGCAGCCGCACCGTGCCCCCAAACTCCTCGGGGATGAGGGTGAGCGCCGCACCCGCCGCTTTGCCGATGCCCAGCGCCAGATGCCCCACCTTGCGCCCCATGGTGACCACCAGGTACCAGCGGGAGGTCGCTTTGGCGTCCACCATCAGGTCGCGGACGATCCCCACGCCGATGTGGCGAGCGGTCTGGAAGCCGAAGGTATTGCCGCCGGAGGGTAGATCCAAGTCGTTGTCGATGGTCTTGGGGACGTGCACCACGCGGATGCGCCCGCGACTGCGCTCGTTGAGCATGTACGCGGAGTAGGCGGTGTCGTCCCCGCCGATCGTAATGAGCCGGTCGACGTTGAGGCGCAGCAAGGAGATGACGCTGTTCTCCAGGTGCTGCTCGTGCTTGGTCGGGTTGGCGCGGGAAATGCCGATGTGCGAGCCGCCGCGGAAGTGGATGCGGCTGACGCTCTCGATGGTGAGCGGCATGACGTGGTCGATGTTGCCTTCCATAATCCATTTGAAGCCGTCCAAAATGCCCAGCACCTCGGAGCCGTTGAGGGCGGCGCGGATCGCCGCCGCGCTCACCACGCTGTTGATCCCCGGGGCGGGGCCTCCCCCCGCCAGAATGGCCAGCTTCTTCACGTTGGGGTTCATCGCTCCTCCTGCCCGCGAAGGCATCGCACCGGGGAGGTTACCATCGCGGTTGCCCTCGTGGAAGAAATCACAAGGGCCTAGGACGACCCCCGAGGGGGTGGCGCTCGGCGCGCACTGGCGCGGCCTTACGGACGCTCGCTAGGACCACGGCGAGGCCCTCCGCTGCAGCCCGTAGGACAGCGGCGTGGCATGGGTTCGGCCGGCAGATCCGGGCAGAGCCGAGCCACGTACAATGATGTAAGGAGGTGTCCCGGCATCCCACCGGCGAGCTGTCATGTATCTGGATTTTTATGGCCTATCGGCCCCGCCCTTCGAGATCACGCCGGATCCCCGCTACCTGTTCTACTCCCGGCGCCACCGAGAGGGACTGGAGCATGTCCTCTTCGGCCTGGAGCAGCGCAAGGGGTTCATTCAGCTCACCGGCGAGGTGGGGACCGGCAAGACCACCCTGTGCCGCGCCATCCTGGGGGAGCTCAAGGAGGGCTGGGCCACCGCCCTGATTCTCAATCCGCTCATGTCCCCGACGCAGTTGCTGCGCGCCATCCTGGAGGAACTCTGCCTGGAGGCGGCCGGCAACGACCGCGTACGCCTGATTGGCCGCCTCAACGAGTTCCTGCTGGCTCGCGCCGCCGCCGGCGACAACGTAGCCCTGTTCGTCGACGAGGCCCAGGATCTCTCTGACGCGCTGCTGGAAGAGTTGCGTCTCCTCTCCAACCTGGAAACCGACGACCGCAAGCTGTTGCAGATCGTGCTCATCGGCCAGCCGGAGCTGCGTGCGCGGCTGGCCCGGCCCGACTTGCGCCAGCTGCGCCAGCGCATCCTCGTGCGCTATCACTTGGAGCCGTTAAGCCGCGCCGAAACGGGCGCCTACATCGCCCATCGCCTCGCCGTGGCCGGCGCCAACGGCCGCCCCACCTTCACAGCCCCCGCGTTGTGGCTTCTGCACTACCACTCCCGCGGCCTGCCTCGCCTGATTAACGCGTTGTGTGATACAACCTTGTTGGCCGGCTACGCGGAAGGGTGCGACGAGCTGGGGGTGCGCCACGTGCGCCGCGCCGCCCGGGTACTGGCCGGGAGGGACAGGTGAGCCTGATCTCCGACGCTCTCGCCCGCGCCCGCCGGGAGGCAGCCGCCCGCGAGGCGGCGCGCCTGGGCTGGCGGGGTCTACCGGTGGTGACGCCGCCGCGCCGCCCCAAGTCTTTCGTGGGAGTCATCAGTATGGCGGTGGTGGCCGTAGCCGCCACGGCTGGCGTGGTGGCGTGGCTGGTTGGCGCCGGCGGCGGCACGCCACCGACCCCTCCCCCCTCCCAGGCACCCTCCGTGGCGGCCACCCGCACACCGGCCCTCCCACGAAGAGCGAACGGCGTCCAGGTTACCGAGCCACCCTTACGGGACTCTGCAGCGCCGGCCCAGGCGCCCCCCGCCGACCCCCGCCCACCCGCGCCCCCCGGGAACCAAACCGCCGATCGTGGCGGCGAGCCGACCCCCACGCCCACACCCACCGACGTTCCGCCCACCGCGCCCGTACCGCGCGCCACGCCCACCGGACCCTCCGCTGCCCCCTTCCTACCTCCGGCCGCCAACGCCAGCGCCCCCATGCCCGGGCGCCCTTCGTTCCCCCTGCGCCCAACCGAGGCGCCCCCCACCCCAGTACCGCCCACGGCCACGCCCACCCCACCCCTGCCAACCGCCACCCCCCACCCCCCCACTGCCACGCCCACGGCCACCCCGGACACCCGCCCACCCCGCTCCTTCCTGGTGGACGCCGACCTCGGGCACACCACGTTGCGTTTGGACTACATCGTCTTCAAACCCTCGGCACCCTTCGCCAGCATCAACGGGCAACGGGTGACGGTGGGTAGCACCCTGGGGCAGGCGCGGGTGGTGGCCATCCTGGAGACCGAAGTCCACCTGGAGGACCGCGCCGGGCGCATCATCTTGCGCGCCCGCTGAGGGAGGTCCGTCCACCCGCGCCCCGCTAGTGCGGGCCGGTCGCTCCCTCCGGCGGCGGCAGCTCCAGGGAAAGGAGAATTTTGCCGGGGTCGCGGTCGAACCGCTCGCGGCAGTGGGGCGAACAGTGGTGGAAGGTGTAGCCGGCGTAGGACGAGGTGAGGTCGGCGGTGCCGTCCATGGCCAGGCCGCACACCGCGCAACGGGCTACCACGTGATCCTCGACGCCATCGACGCGGTCCGCTGCCGCCAGGAGCTCGGCGACCCGGCGTTGGTCGATTGAGGTGGTGGACTCTTCCGGCGCACCCCCTCCTCCGCACCCCACCGCAACCCCACCCAGCAGCATCAAAGGCATGAAAATTCTTCTCATGGCTGCCAGTCTACCCCAACCAAGGGCGTTCCGATTTTTAAGGAAGCGTACAACAACGGCCGGCGCGGGAGACGCCGGCCGGTCCACCTGTGCGCGTGGCGTGAATGCCTACGCCTTGTGGCAGTCGTTGCACTTCGACGGCCCCTTGGCTTCCTTCTTGTGGCAGTCGATGCACAGCTTGTGGAAGGGGTTCTTGGTCAGACTCATCTCCCGCATGGAGGGGATCTCTGGCTTGGCTGGATCCAGGTGACAGGAGGCGCACGATGGCACCTCCACCGTATCCGTCGCCTTGAGGCCCTTCTGCGTGTGGTGACAGGTATCGCACGGGATGGTGTCAGCGTGCACCTTGTGGGGGAAGGTCACCGAAGGCCGCTTGCTATGGGCCTTGTCCAACACCACCTGGTCCGGCGCCTTGTTGGCGACCCCAGCGAAGGCCACCGTCACCACCAGCGCCACCCCCACCGCCGTACAAAAGGTCGAAGCTTTCACTTTCATCGTCATTCGCCCCCCTTCTTTTTTATCATACAGTGACACGAAGCAGGGGTAAAGCCCTGCCGTGGCCGCCGCCGTGCCCGTCCCCCCGGGTGCTAAGGGCACCAATGAAACTGTGTCTGAGCCAAGACCATTGGCGTCGGGGCGAGACCGCAACGCCAACACGCAAAACCTTTGTTTGATAGCTCGCCTTTGCCACACGGAAGCGTCTTCCCTGTGGGCGTTGCAGCCGCCCAGGTGGGCGCAGTCAGAGACCTAGGGATACCGCTACGTTACGGCCGAGGGTTACTGGTCCAAGGCTCCTCGTGCTCTTTTTTGCCGCGGCCGGCGGGTTTTGCCTTTCCCACGTTGACCGGTGCCAGGGGCTTGGCACGCCGGTCGCGCCGGCCGTCCAGGAGATGCCGGAGAGCCAGGTAAGGATGCCGCCAGAGCATGCGCGGACCGGAGAAGCGCATCACCTGGCGGATGCGTTGGCGTTGGGCGGGGCGATAGCAGTGCACCGGGCACGCCGCACAGGTGGGCTTGTCCCCTTGAAACGGGCAGCGCTCCAGACGGTACTCGGCGTAGGCCAGCAGGGCGGCGCACTCCGGGCAGAGCTGGCTGCCGCCGTGGTGGGCACCACAGAAGATGCGCACCATGGCCCCCACCGTCGCTCGCTCCCGTGCCATCCGCCCCATGCCGCCGATCTTCGCCCTCTACTCCGGGGACCGCCTTGATCCAGGTCAAGGGGACCCACCTTCAGCGGGCGGTGGTGAAGGAAAAAGAAACGGGGGCGACGAGTCCATTGCCGGCTACATCCTGCACCGCGCCGGCGGCCAAGGTGACGTGGAACACGTCGCCTGGCGCCAAATCTTCGGCGGGTGTCCAGGTCACCCACCAGTGGTTGGCATCGTAACTGACCACGCCCGCCAGCAACCCCGACGCCTCCCCCAGCACCGCCACCCCATCGCCGCGCAGGGAACGCGGCGCCAAGGGCTCCGAGAAGGCAAAGATCACCCGCGGCCGGCGGGCCGCCACCACGGCGCCGGCCGCCGGGAAGTGGGAGGTCAGCAGGGGCGCCTGGCGGTCCCCCATCTCCCGCCAGGCGGCCATTTGGGCCAGGTCCAGGGATACGTAGAACGCCAGCTCCACCAGCTCCGGGGGCGGCAGCGGCGGCTTCGGAAGGTCATGGTCATCGAGGAACTTGGCCAGCAGCACCGCGGCCACCACCACAGTGACCACGCCGGCGGCCACCAGCGCCGCGGGGACGTGGGAGAGGGTCACCCGCACGTCGGTGATCATCCCCTCCCGCACTGTGATCCGCTTCTCGATCGGCCGTTGCCATCGCTCCACGTCCCCGGCCTCCGAGAGGCGCGCCGGAAAGCGCACGCGATAGCTGCCGGGCGGCAAACCCACCACCGCCCAGCTGGGGTTGAGGGAACGGAACACCGTCTGCCAATCCCCGTCCGTTTTCCTTTGCAATTCTCCCAGCACCCCCGGCGGCCCGGTCACCCCGGCGCGCCGCGCCCCGTCGCTGGCGTACACCGCGACGGCCACTCCGCCGCCAGTCTCGGCGCTGGGGCGGGTGGCGCTGGTCTTCACCGACACGCACCCCCCCACCAGCCACGCCGTGTGGATCACCACCAGCGCTGCCGCCACTGGCCGCCGAGCTCTGCCCCAGCCTTCGCCGCCCCGTCGTTCCATGGCCATCAGTGTAGCGGGACCAACGACGTCAAGGCGGCGCCGTCGCCCGGTTGCGTGGGGCGAGCGGGGGCGATATTTTTCAGCTGACGCGGGCGACAGGCCCGCTTTCAGTGGGAGGATGTTGCCATGCCCGCCAAAATCCTCGCCCTTCTGCTGGCCGCCAACGCCACCGCCGCCACCTTCCCCCGGGACACCATCCCCACCACCGCGGGCCCCCTAGAGATCACGTTCATTGGCCACGGCACCCTGATGTTCGCCTGGCAGGGTAAGGTCATCCACGTGGACCCGTGGACGCGGCTGGCCGACTACAGCGCTTTGCCCAAGGCCGATCTGGTACTCATCACCCACGCCCATCGCGACCACTTGGACCCTGCCGCCCTGGCGCAGGTGCGCACCCCCACCACGGCGGTGGTGGCCTCCCTCTCCTGCGAGGGCAAGGTGGAGGGGGCCATGATCATGGCCAACGGGGACAGCCGCACAGTGGCGGGCATTGGGATCACCGCCGTGCCCGCCTACAACGTGGTGCACCGGCGGGAGGACGGCTCGCCGTACCACCCCCCGGGTGAGGGCAACGGCTACGTGCTCACCTTCGGTGACGTCACCGTGCTGGTTGCCGGCGACACCGAGAACGTCCCCGAGCTCAAGGCCCTCAGCGGCATCCAGGTGGCCTTCCTGCCCATGAACCTACCCTTCACCATGACCCCAGACATGGTGGCCGACCTGGCCCGTGCCCTCAAACCCCGCATCCTCTACCCTTACCACTATGGCAACACCGACCCCCAACGCTTAGTGGAGTTGCTCGCGGACACCCCGGAAATCCAAGTGCGCATACGTCCTGTGGGCTAGCCGCCGCCACAGCCGGCGACCTCCTCGCCCAGCAGCCGGGAGAGCAAATCCAGACACACCCGGGCGGTGGCACCCCCGACGTCCAGCGCCGGGTTCCAGCACGATACCGATACCGCCACCACCCGGCCGCTGGCGCACAGCCGTTCAAACACCTCCGCCAGCTCGTCCGGCGACGGGCCGCCGGGGGCCAGGTAGTTCTGCGCCGGCGCGTCCTCGGGGCGCAGTACGTCGGTGTCGAAGTGCACCCAGATGGGCCGCTGCTCCAACTGATGCCCAACCAGCAGCCCCACCCGGGGCAGATGAGCGATTTGCGATGCGGTAACCGCCGCGGCTTCCCCCGGCCGGTCGAGGTCGCGGGCGTCGGTGAGGATCACCTGCTCCTCGGGGAGGGGGCGCACCCCCACTGCCCGACACAGGGCCTGCTCCCCGCGGCCCACCAGCATGGCCAGGGGCATGCCGCCCAGAAAGCCGCTGGGCGTCGTCTCGAAGGTGTTGAAGTCGCCGTGGGCGTCAAACCAGACCAGCAGGGGATCCACACCCGCTCGCTGCAGCCCGGCGAGCACCGGGATGGCGGCCACGCAGTCTCCGGCCAGCGACACCGGCCTCCTCCCCGACGCCACCGCCTCGGCCACCCACCGGGCGATGGGTGCGTGGCGCGCCGCCAGCCGGGCGAGGAGCTGGCCCGCCGGCAACGCCCCCTCGTGGACTTCCCAGCCGGCCCCCGCCAGCGGGCGCAAGCCGGGCTCGGGCCGATCCAGGAAGAACGGCGTCAGCAAGAACCGACTGGGCACGCCACCGCGCCGCCCGCTACCGCCACCCTTGGGGCCAGCTGGCATCATCGATCCGCCTCTCCCCCCTCGCTGCTCTGCTCGCCGCCGGCCGTTGCTCGGGCCCCTTGGCGCTGCTCCGGCGATCCGTACCCACCGCTCGCCGCCACCGCCGAGACCCGCCGGCCTGACACCCCGTGCCCCGGCGCCTCCTCCTCCAGGTGCAGCCCCAGGGCCCTGGCCCGCGCCGCCCACCGCTGCCGTGCCAGCGCTTGCAGGTCCTCCACGGTATCCACCTCGTCCACGATCTCCATGCCCAGCAACGTTTCCACCACGTCTTCGAGGGTTACGAGCCCCTTGAGTTCGCCGTACTCCCCCACCACCACCACGATGTGCACCCGCTCCCGCAGCAAAAACTCCAGCAGCCTCGACAGCGACATACCGCCGCTCACGCTCTTGAGCTCGCGGGCCAGGGTCGCCACCGGCACGTCGCCGCGACCCTGGGCGTGGGCCAAGAGGATCTCGTCCTTGATGACGAAGCCGCACACCTGGTCGATCTCCCCGCGGTACAGGAGCAGGCGCGTGAACGGGGTTTGCCCGTGGCGCGCCACCGCCTCGGCCACCGTCAGGTGATCGGGGAGCGCCTGGATCACCGGGCGGGGCGTCATGATGTCTTTCGCCTTGAGCGATCCAAAGCGAAACAGGTTGCGAATGATGCGGGACTCCTGCTCGTTGAGCAGCCCGGCGCGCTCGCCCATCCCCGCCAGAGCGAGGAACTCCTCGCGGGTAAAGGCGTGTTCGGCAGCGCCCCGGGAGAGGGTCCGGGTCAGCCCTTCGGTGACCAGAATCAGCGGGTACAAGCCCACCACCACCCCGCGCACCACCACCGCCATGGGCACCGCCAACGAGGACCAATACACCGCCCCCAGGGTTTTGGGCACGATCTCGGAGAGGAACAGAACGGTTAGGGTGAACGCCGCCGAAAACACCCCCACCCACAACGAACCGAAAACATCCGCCGCTTCGGCTCCCGCACCCACCGCTCCGGCAGTGTTGGCGATGGTGTTGAGGGTCAAGATGCCGGCCAGAGAACGGCCCAACTGCTCCTGCCGCACCCGGCGGAGCAACGCCGCCCGCTGGGGGTGGCGAACCGCCAAAGCCTCGATGAAGGTAGGGGTAACGCTCAGCAGCGTCGCCTCGGACACCGAACACAGAAAGGAGACGCTCAAGGCCAGCAGCACCCAGGCCAGTAGGGCGGTCACCTGCCCCTCCACCAACGCCCGCGGTGGGTCGTCGCCAGCAGCGGCCCAGGTCGCGCCGGCGGCAGCTAGCGCCAGCAGCAGCAGCCCGACGCGGCGCTCAACGTTCACCCTGGGGGGGTCCAGTCCCTCCTCCCCATTGTTCGCCATCAGTCTACTCTGCACCCCTCGCCGCTCCTCGGCGCTCCCCCGCCATGACCTGCGTGCGATGCACCAAGGGGGCCAGAAAGTCTCGCTGGTGGCTGACCACGATCATTGCCTGGGGCAGCTCGGCGAGGACGCGGCTGATGCGCTCGCCGGAGGCCTCGTCCAGTCCGTTGGCAGGTTCGTCCAGCAGCAACACCTGCGGCTCCATGGCCAGCACCGTGGCCAGCGCCACCAGGCGCTTCTCGCCGCCGGACAACCGATAGGTGATGCGCTCTTCGAAACCGGACAGACCCACCGTGGCCAACGCCTGCGCCGCCAGGCGGCGGGCCTGGTCCCGGGAACGCCCCAGGTTGAGCGGCCCGAACGCCACATCCTCCAGCACCGTCGGGCAGAAGAGCTGGTCGTCCGGATTCTGAAACACCAGCCCAGCGCGGGCGCGCACCTCGAGGAAATCCCTCTCCCTCACCCGCATCCGTCCAAACGCCCAGACGGTGCCGGACTGGGGGCGCAGCAGTCCGACGATCACGTACAGGCACGTGGTCTTGCCGCAGCCGTTGGGTCCCACCAAACCCAGCCGCTCGCCGGCGGAGAGCTGCAGGTCCAGTCCACGCAGCACCGGCTCCCCCGCCCCATAGGCGAAGGTCACCCCCTGCAAGCGAATCAGGGGGTCGCCCAGCGCCATCCCAACCACCCCACCAGCAGCAGCGCCGTCCCCCAGGCGGCGGCAAATAGCGCATCGCCGCGCTGGCCCCCCGGTACCACCAGGAGGTGGAGCCGCCCGTCGTACCCGCGGCAGCGCATCGCCGCCAAGACCCTCTCCGCCCGCTGTACGCTACGCACCAACAGCTGCCCCACCAAATAGCCCAACGTTTTGAGGGTGTGAACGTTGCACTGGGGAGTAAAGCAGCGCACGCGCAACGCATCATCCAGCCGGTGATACTCCTGGTGAATCACTTCGATGTAGCGCACCAAGAACAAGAACAGCTGCACTAGCCGCGGTGGCGCGCCGAGCCCGGCCAACGCCCACCCCAGGCGCATGGGGTCCAAGGTAGCGAGCAGGGCAAAGGCCGACAGCATTACGGCGTTGGCCTGGGCAGCGATGCGCAGCGCCCGTGCGGCGCCTTCCCGGCTCCACGTCCACCCCCCCCACCTGGCGAGGGGTTCGCCCGGCGTACTCAAAGGCACCATTACCACCAGCACCAGGAGAAACCCGTTGAGCGCCGCCAGCCGGCGCCAGGTGCGAGAGGGAGGCACGCGGGCGGCCAGCGCCACCGCCACCGCGACCCCCAACGCCGCCACCGGCGCCGCCAGCGAAGGAGCGGCGTACAAGACCACCGCCAAGGAGAGCACGGCGGCCAGCCGCAGGCGGGGATCCACCCCGGCGATGACCCCGCCACTGTCACCCTCAAAGACGATCACCGGATCTCTCCAGGGGGCACTGCCACCCTCACCGGCGATCCGCGCCTTCCCCCGCGGGCCGCCGCCGAGCCTGCAGGTACGCAGCCAGTCCGGCCAGCCCCAGCAGGTAGCCGAGGCCGCCCAGCACATCGCGGAAGGCCACGCGCCGCTGCAGATCGGCCAGGCCATCGTGCAATGGCAGCAGCTGGCGGCTCACCTCCCCACTGACCAGCTGCGCCACCCGCTGGGCCAGCTCTTCCTGCCCGCCGGGGGTAACGGTTGAAGTGCCCGCCGTCGGTTGGGGCGGCAGCGCTTCGGCGGCCAGGCGCGTGCGTGCAGCGTGGCCGTCGTTGCTATACACCACCACCTCCAGCGCCGCCTGCCGGTCCACCGGCACGGCAAACCGCCCTTCGCTGTCGGTGACGGTGGTGGCCAGCACCTCGCCGCCGACCAGGCGCACCTCCACCGTCGCCCCCCTCACCGGGCGCCCGCCAGGGAACGACGCCCTCCCCACAACGGCCCGACCCTCCACGTGGATGGCAAGATCGAGACGGTGGCCCTCGGCGGCGAAGCAGCCGCCCACCAGCAGCGCTAGAGCGACCCCCACCGCCCGCCGCCTCCTCTCCACCGCCCCTGGACGTTCCTTGCCTGTCCCTCGGCCGCGCATCTCACAACCCACTTGGACCATCACCGTCCACCTCCCCGGCAACCTTGGCGGCCGGCAGCTGCTCGGGTGCCACGCGGGCGAGGAACCACAGCACCGCTGCCGCCACCGCGGCCTCGACGGCGGCCACCGGCAGGTGGGCCGCCACCAGCACCACCACCACCCCGGAAAACTCGCGGCCGCTGGCCGCCAGCGCGCCGGCCAGGAGAGCCGTACCCACCGCGATGCCGCTGGCGCCGGCCAGCGCACCCCGCACCGCAGTGGCAGCTGGCGACTCGCGGCGCGACCGGGCAAGGACAAACACCCCCCGGGCGACCGCCGCCGCCCCGCCCATGATCAACACGTTGGCGGCCAGGGAGGTCAATCCCCCGAAGCCGAAGAACACCGCCTGCAGCAGCAACGCCGCCGCCAGCGCCGGAAAGACGCACCACCCCAGCAGCACCCCCATCACCCCATTGAGCACCAGGTGAGCGGCGGCTGGGCCCAGCGGCACGCGGATCAGTGAGACCACGAAAAACGCCGCCGCCAGCACCGCCACCCGCGGCATCGCCGCGGGGCTCATCTTCTTCACCCCCACGCCAATGGCCACCGCCGCCGCCCCCCAGCTCACCGCCAGCACTTGGGGAGCCAGGACCCCTTCGCTCAGGTGCACCGGCTACTCCCCCCGGGGTGGGTCGGCGGACCAACGGCCACCCTCACCGGTCACTCCGCTGGAAAGCAACCACCGAGATGTCGTCGTGGGGGGCCCCGCAGGCCCAGCGCACGCCCTCCTCGGCCAGCTTGTCCACCACGCTGCGCAACGGCTCGTCCCGGTACTCCTCCACGGCCTCGAGTACGCGCTGGAAGCCAAGCTCGTCTCCCGCTGGCGACAGCGACTCGGTCAAACCATCGGTACACACCACAAGGCGGTCTCCCACCTCCAGCCCCAGGAGCTGCTCCCTGAAGCGAGCACCTTCGCTCACACCGATGGGCGGCCCGGTCGCCTCGATTCGCCGCGGCGCGCCGGCGCGCGGCGACAGGACCGCCAGAGGGTGGCCAGCCGACACCAGGCGAACGCTCCCGGTGGCCGGAGTGAGTAGCGCGTACCAGAGCGTGAAGAACTGGGGAGCGGCCGGATCCAACTGGAAACGGCGGTTGAGATCCGCGGCCACCTCCGCCGGCGGCGTCACTTCCCACCTATCGCCGCGACGCTGGAGCAGGCACGATTGGCCGGGGGTGGCCGTGAGGGTGTGGGCCAGGGTAAAGGAGAGAAGCGCCGCGGGCACGCCGTGACCGCTCACATCCAGGACGTAGAACGCCAGCGTTCGGTCGTCCAGGGGGAAAACGTTCAGCATGTCGCCGGCCAACTCCTGGCAGGGCCGAAATGCCCACGCCACCTCCACCCCCGCCACCGCTGGAGTCACCTCCGGCAGCAGGCTCTTCTGGATGCGCGCCGCCGCCTCGAGATCGCGCCGCATCTGGCGATTGGCCGTCGCCAGGCGCTCCTGGGCGAGGCGGCGGACGGTGACGTCCGACTGCACGCCAATGAAGTGGGTCACCTCCCCGCCAGCGCCGAACACCGGCGTGATGGAGAGACGGTTCCAGAACGGCGTCCCGTCCTTGCGGTAGTTGAGCAGCTCCACCACCACGGCGCGCCGCTCGGCGAGGGCGCGGCGAATCTCGGCCAGGGCCCCCGGATCGGTGCCGGCGCCTTGCAAGAAACGACAGTTGCGCCCCAGCGCCTCGTCACGGGAATACCCCGTCACCTTTTCGAAGGCGGCGTTCACGTAAATCAAGGGCATGTCGGGGAGGCGGGCATCGGCGATGACGATGCCCTCGCCGGCGGCCACCAGCGCTCGCTCCAGCAGCGACGCCGGCGGATCACCGCAGCCGCCAGATGCCGACCTTTGGGCGTCGGTCATACGGGGCAAAGATAGCAGAGACTGCCCGTCTTGACGCCGGCCACCCAGAACCTCCCCGACCCCAGGTGCGGACAGTGGCAGCGCGGGCCAGCCGGCCTGCAGCTTACCGGCGTGCCACCTGCTGCCGGCCCCTCGCCCACCCTGCGGGGCCTTCCAGGCCGCCCACTCCCCACGTCGAGGCCGCATCCTCGAGGGAAAAGATCACGGGTCTGGTGGCGGAGACACTCACGGGCCCCGGGAGCGGGGGCAGGCCATTGACATAGCAGGCGGTCCCTGCCCATGGGCTCCTCCGATCCGACGGCGTTGCACCTCTGGGCAGGGGGGAGCGCCCTGCTGCGCCGCTCACGGGGTCGCGGTCTCACCGAGGGTGCCGCACACCCACTCCAAAGTGACCCGGGCCACCAGGTAGTCGCGCTGGGCGCGGGCCAGGTTGGCACGGGCTGCGGCTAGAGCCAGTTGGGCGTCCTGCACCTCCAGCCGCCGCATGACCCCCAGCTCAAACCCCTGTTCGGTCATCCACAGCAGGCGCTCCGCCTGAGCCACCGTACCGGTCAGCGCCTGGACGATGGCCGCCGCCTCACCCACCGCGTCCACGGCGGTGCGCACCTGCAATGCGATGCGGTCGCGGGCCTGCTCCTCCTCCAACTGGGCGGTACGATAGTCGGCGCGGGCCTGGGTGACCTGGCCCGCCGTCTTGAAGCCGTCGAACACCGGAAAGGAGAGGTACACCCCGGCGTGCCACGCGGCGCCCGTACCGCGGGTACCGCCTGCGTCCAGTTGGCGCCAGCCGTAGCTGGCCGCCAGATCCAACCGCGGCTTGTCGCCGGCACGGGCAATGTGCACCACCTCCTCCTGCATACGCCGCAGGTTCGCCAGCTCGGCCAGTTCCGGGCGGTGGGCCAGCGCCGCCGCCAGCGCCTCATGGTACTGGGGTACCGGGGCGAGGTGGGCCTCCAAGACCCCTTCCACCTCCACCTCCTCCTCTAGAGCGAGAAGGAAACGCAAATTGGCGCGGGCCGTAGCCACCATATTTTCGGCCCGGATCACTTCCGGGCGGGCGTTATCCACCGCCACTTGGGCGGCGAGCACGTCGTAGTCAGTGGCCGTGCCCAACTCCAGGCGGTGTTGCGCCTCGGCCAAATGGCGCTGGCGCTGGGCCAAGCTTTCCCGGGCGATGGCCGCCATCTCGCGGGCCAGCAGCACGTCGTAGAACGCCGCCGTCACATCCCGCCGCACCGCCTGCCGGGCGGCACGCAAACGGTCGTCGGCGGTGGCCAGAGCGACCTTGGCGGCGCGGATGGCGGCCCCCACCTGCCCCCAGGTGAATAGTGCCTGGGACAACCCCAGCTGCGCCACCCGCTGGTCCTGCATGGTGGGGATGAACTGGGCGAACTCGCCGAACATGGCGCGCTGGGCCGCGTCGCTGGCGCGCCCGGCGCTGGCCGTGACGGTGAGCCGGGGGAGCGCCGCCGCCCGCTCCTGCAGGTAGCGGCCCTCCCCCCAGTGGCCGTACTCGACCGCCTTCAAGATCTCCCGGCTGCGCTGCTGGGCTAGCGCCAGCGCCTGCTCCAAGGTGAGAACCCGCGGTGCCTCGGCGGCGGCCGCCGCCGGCGCAGCGACGGCCACCGCCAGCAGCACCGCGGCGGCGGCACTGGCGCGCGCCACCGGCGCCACCCTACGGCGCCGCGCCCAGGCGAGGGCGTCATCCAGCAGGGTGTACACCACCGGCACCACGATGAGGGTGAGCAGGGTGGAGGTGATCAACCCACCAACGATGGCCCGCGCCATGGGGGCGCGCATCTCTCCCCCGGCGCCGATCCCCAGCGCCAGGGGCATCATGCCGAAGATCATCGCCAACGTGGTCATGATGATCGGGCGCAGGCGCGTGCGCCCCGCCTCGATCACCGCCTCGCGCCGCGTCATCCCCCGCCGGCGCAGCGTCTTGGTGAAATCGATCAGCAGGATCGCGTTCTTGGTCACCAACCCCATCAGCATGATCAGCCCGATCAGTGACATGATGTTGATGGTGTCGCCGGTGAGGGCGAGCATGCCGGCCATACCGACGATGGATAGGGGCAGCGACAGCATGATCGCCAGGGGATCCAGAAACGACTCGAACTGCGCCGCCAGGATCAAATACACCATGAGCACCGCCAGCAGCAGCGCCTCGCCCAGGTAGCGAAAGTCCTCCTCCATATGCTCGTTCTCGCCGCCCATCTCGATGCGGTAGCCGGGCGGCAGATCCAGCCCCGCCGCCACCGCGCGCACCCGTGCCACCGCCGTGCCCAGGGGCACGCCGTCCAAATTGGCGGACACCACCACCTGACGCGACAGCTGCTCCCGCACGATCTCCGATGGGGAGGCGCTGACCTCGTAACGCGCCAGCTGGGCCAAAGGCACCAGCGCCGGTCGTCCCCCGGCGTCGGGCACCGCCATGCGCAGCGCCCGCACCTGCTCGGGGTCGCGCCGCAGCTGCTCAGGCAGGCGCAGCCGCACGTCCACCGCGTCGCCGTCGGCATCCTCCCAGGTGGTCACCGCCTGCCCCCCCACCAGAACGGCGAGGGTGCGCGCCACCGCCCCGGTGGCCAGCCCCACGTCCCGCGCCCGTTCCCGGTCGATCACCAGGCGATACTCGGGGGTATCGTGCTCCAGCGACATCTCCACATCCACCACACCGGGGATGGCGTACATCTGGCGCTTCAAACGTGAGGCAATTTCCTTCAAAGTCGCCACGTCCTCCCCCCGCACCAGCGCCATCAGCGGCTTGCGTGTATCAAGATTGCTGGGTTTGGTGAAGGAAATGAGGATCCCAGCGACCTGGCGCTGCAACCGCTCCCGCAGGTCACGCTGAATCTGCGCCTGCGACCGAGAGCGCTGGCGGCGCGGCGCCAACTTTACGTAGATGCTGGCGTCCCGCACCGTGCCGGTGTCGCCGGCGCCGATGGTGGCGTAGGTGGAAACCACGTCCGGCGTGTGGTCGAGCACTGCAAGGGCGGCGCGCAAGCGGTTCTCGCTCTCGGCCAGGGAGGCGTCGGGCGCGGTGGTGAGGACCACTTGAAACTCCCCCTCATCGAACGACGGGAAGAACTCGCTGGGCAGCACCACGAACAGCGCCGCACCGGCGAGGAAAGCCGCCGTCGCTGCCCCCATCACCGTGCGGCGATGATCCAGCGCCCAGGCGATGAGCCCGCGGTAGCGGTCGGCGGTGCGGTCGAAGGCGGCGTTGAAGCGGTCCAGGGCGCCCTTGAGCAGGCCCCGCCGGCCCTGGCGCTGGATGTCCGGGTCGTGCCAGCGCGACGACAGCATCGGGTCAAGGGTGAAGGCCACCAGCAACGACACCAGCACGGCGAACGCTACGGTGATTCCAAACTGGAAGAAGAAGCGGCCGACGATCCCCTTCATGAACGCCACGGGGACGAACACCGCCACGATGGACATGGTGGTGGCCAGCACCGCCAAGCCGATCTCGGCGGTGCCCTGGCGCGCCGCGGTGAAGTGATCCTCGCCCCGCTCCAAGTGCCGAACGATGTTCTCGCGCACCACGATGGCGTCGTCGATGAGCAGGCCGATGGCCAGGGACAGCGCCATCAGCGTCATGACGTTCAACGTCATGCCGGCAAAGTTCATGATGATGAAGGACGAAATCACCGAGATGGGGAGCGTCAGACCGGTGATCACCGTGGAGCGCCACGAGTTCAAGAAGACGAAGACGATGAGCACGGTGAGGAGGCCGCCCAGGATCAAGGTCTCCTGCACGTCGTGCACCGAGTCGCGGATCCAGGTGGAGCCGTCGCGCACCATCTCGATGTGCACCCCCGGGGGCAGCTCCCCTTGCAGCCGGGCGATCTCCGCCTTCACCGCGTCCACCACCTGCACCACGTTGGCCCCCGACTGCTTGAGCACGTCAATGCCGATCCCTGGCTCGCCGTTTACCAAGGCCAGGGAGCGGGGTTCCTCCACCCCGTCCAGCACCTCTGCCACCTCCCCCAGGCGCACCGGGCGGCCGCCCCGCTGGCCGATGGTAATCTCAGCCAGGTCGCGGACCTCCTTGGGCTTACCGTCGATGCGCAGGGGGGTCTCGCGGTTCCCGTACGTCAGCCGGCCCAGGGGTGTGTTGAGGTTCTCCCACTGCAGGCCGGCGATCACCTCGTCCACCCCCATCCCCAGCGCGTCTAAGCGCGTGGGATCGAGCGCCACGGTCACTTCGCGGCGGGCGGTCCCCACTAAATCCACCTTGCCCACCCCAGAAATCGACTGCAGACGCCGCTGGATCTTTTTCTCCACCAGCTCCGTCAGCTCCCTGGGCGGCAGCGACGGCGAACGCACCGCCAGGGAGGCGACGGGGAGGCCGGTGACGTCCAGCTTCTCCACCACCGGTTCCTCGATGGCCTGGGGCAGCTCCCCGCGAATGGACGCCACCTTGGCGCGGGCTTCCTGGGCGGCGTCGTTGACCTTGACCCCCAGCTCAAACTCCACCCACACCTGAGACACCCCCTCACGGGAGACGGAGCCCACCTTGCGCACCCCGGCGATGGGGTTGACCGCCTCCTCGATGACCTTGGAGACCTCGCGCTCCACGCTCTCCGGCGCGGCGCCCGGATACACCGTGATCACCGAGATGAATGGCAGCTCCACGTCGGGGTAGAGATCCACCGCCAGCCGGCGGTAGGAAAACACCCCCAGCGTGACGAGGCTCAGCATCAGCACCGAGGCGAGAACGGGCCGCTTGATGGAAAGGTCCGAAAGAAACATCGCTGGTCTCCTCGTAGCTCCAGAACGCTGGCGCGGGTGCCCGCTTCGGACACCCATTCAGGGGGCAGGGGGCGCTAGCCGCGCCGCCACCGTCACGGGATCCCCGGGTTGCACGTTGAAGGCGCCGCGGGTGATCACCTCGTCGCCCGCCTCCAGCCCCTCCACCACCTCCACGGCCTCGCCCTGGACCTGGCCGGTACGAATTGGGCGGGCCTGCACCACCCCCTCCGCCACCACCCAGACCTGGGCCGCGCCCCCAGTGGCGTCCCAGTTGCGGAGCGCCGCCCGGGGGAGCAGCAGACCGCGGCGGGAAGGCCCCAGCACTCGCCCTTTGACGAACATTCCGCCGCGCAGCCGCCCCTCGGGGTTGGGGACCTCGGTGATCACCTGCACCGAGCGGCTGGCCGTATCCACCAGCGGGTTGATGTGCGACACCGTCCCAGTAAAGGTGCGCCCTGGCACCGCGTCGGTGGTGAACTCCACGGTTTGCCCCACCGCCAGGCGGGGTAGATACGACGAGGGCACGGTGGCCGTCAACTCCAGCACCGTCGGGTCGACGATGGTGAACAGGGGGCGAGGACTGCCCATGTTTTCCACCAGGTCGCCGGGGCTCACCCAGCGCCGCGCCACCACGCCGTCGAAGGGGGCGCGAATGACCGCCTTGTCCAGGCGCGTCTGGGCCAGGGCGAGCTGCGCCTCAGCGGCGGCCACCCCGGCGGCCGCCGCCTCGCGGGCGGTGCGGGCGTCGTCCAGGCCCTGGGCAGTGAGCAGCCCCACCTCGCGCAGGCGCTCGGCCCGCGCCAGCTCCCGCGCCGCCTGGGCGTCGCGCACCTTGGCCTCCAGCACGGCGGCCCGCGCGGCCGCCACCAACGCCTCCCCCTCGGCGGTGTCCAGCCGCGCCAGGGGTTCCCCCCGCCGCACTGGCACCCACTCGGTGACGTACACCTGGGCCACCACGGCGGTGAACTCAGAGCGTACGTCGGTGGAGAACTTGGGCGCCAGCGACCCCACCACCTCCACCACGTCCACTATCTCCCCCGGTGCCACCGCGGCGACCTCCACCGCCACCGGTGGGCGCCCCGGCCCAGGGGCAATGCCCTCGCTGGCGCGGGAGCACGCCCCACCGGCCAGCACCACCCCCGCTGTGAGTCCTGCCATTGCTGCACGCTGCATGATTGACACGTCCATCCTCCCTCACCCTCGATTTGGGGATGCCTGTGCACCCTCGAAGATCACCGCCAACACCTGTTGCAACTGCTCCCGCCCGAATCCCCAGTCGGGGTGGCACAGGGCGATCCCCTCGGCGATGTCCAGGGCGCCCAAGAGGGCCACAGCCACGGTTTCTGGCTCGCCGGCCTTGAGTTCGCCGCTCGCCTGCCCCTCGGCCACTAGCCCACGCACCGCTTCCTGCAGCCGCTGGTGGAAGACCTCGAGGTCGAACACCGGCGCGTCCTGGGAGGGCCCGAAGTAGAGGGAGTGGGCCAGCCGCGCCAGCTCCAGGTTGTCCAGGATCAACCCGAACACTCCGTCCAGCAACCGGCAGATGCGGTGGCGCACGCTGCCCTCGCTGCTCAGCGCCCCCGCAATAGTCGCCTCGAACAAGCGCAAGGCGTTGTTCATGATCTCGAGGAAAAGCCCTTCCTTACTACCGAAGTAGTAGTAAAGAACGGGCTTGGTGACGCCGCAGGCGGCCACGATCTCCTGCACCCCACAGGCGGCATACCCCTTGCGGGCGAACAGTTCCACCGCCGCCTTCAGCAGGCGCTCGCGCACCCCCGGCTCACTCAGCCCCTCGCCTGTGACGCCATCACCGCTCACCCTCAACGATCCTCCTCGCCGCCGGCCAACCGCCAATTCAGCGGTTTTACCTACCGGTAAGTATAGAGCAGCCCAGGCACCCGGTCAACCCCGGGGGAGGTCATCCCCACGGCGGCACGGCTTGCGGGTATGAGCTGCGAGGTGCATGATGCAGGTATCACTACCCGTGTCCCAACGCCGCGGTGCCGGTGCGGCTGGCCGTTGCCGCCGGCGCGCGGTTGCGAAAGGAGGGGGACGATGAGAAGAACGCTTTCCTTGACCCTGGTGGTGGCGGTCGGGCTGCTCGCCGCCGGTCTTGCGACCGCACCCGCGGCCGCCGACTCCGGGAAGAAGTTCATCTACGTGAAGGCCCGTGCCGCCAACGTGCGCGCCATCCCCTCGGTACAGGGGCAGATCCTCGCCACGCTACCCTTCGGGTCGCGCCTGCTGGCGCAGGAGAAGATCGGCGACTGGTACCAGGTGCGCCTCGACGACCAACGCCTGGGCTATATCTACGAGGAGCTGGTCACCTCCAGCCAGCCGGCGCGGCTGTGGGTGGATGCTGCCACGGCCCCGGTGTACGCCGAGCCCAGCCCCTACGCCCCCCTCCTGGCCACACTTCCAGGCGGCACCGAGTTGAAGTGCCTGGGCAAGGGCGACGACTGGTACAAGGTGGCGCTGGACGGCCAGCGCACCGGCTGGGTGCACGAGGATCTGGTGGACGACGATCCGCCCGGGGTGCTTTTCGTCCGCGTGGTGAGCGCCTCGGTGCACGCCTCCCCGTCGGCCATGAGCGAGGTGGTCGGCGAGGTGGCCGCCGGTGCCGAACTCACCAAGATCCTCAAGATCGACGACTTCTATCGCGTCCGCCTGGCCAGCGGCAAGGAGGGGTTCGTCTACAAGAGGGCGGTCACCGACGAGCCGCCCACGCGCCTGTTCGTCGATGTCCCGCAGGCGGACATCAAGACCGACCCGACCATCTACGGCACCGTCAAGACCAAGGTCACCTCCGGCACCGAGCTGCTGGCCTTCGACAAGGAAGACGACTTCTACCTGGTGCGCGCCCCCGACGGCACCTTGGGCTGGATCTACGACGAAAACGTCATCCGTATGAGCAAGTAGCTCGCCACCGCCTATTTTCCTCACCCAGCCCAGGGGTCATACTCCAGGGCCACAGTTGGGCGGGCGGCCACCCCGGGCACTGGCCGGAGCTGCGACCCGTGTCCGCCCCACGCGACCACCCTGGTCCGGGCGCGACCGCGCCGCTCACCCCCGCGACTTCAACAGATCGCGGATCTCCTCCAGCAACACCTCTTGCCTCGGCGGCGCCGGCGGTGCCGCAGGCGCCTCCGCGGCCTTCCGGCGCAGGCGGTTCATCCCCTTGATGAGCAGGAAGACGGCCAACGCCACGATGACGAAGTCAAGGGCGTGCTGGATGAACTGCCCGTACCTCAGAGTCACTGCCGGGGCGTCGCCGGCTGCCTCCTTCAAGGTCACGGCGAAACGGGAGAAGTCCATCCCCCCCAACACCAGCCCCAGGGGCGGCATGAGCACGTCGTTGACCAGCGACGACACGATCTTGCCGAAGGCGGCGCCGATGATGATCCCCACCGCCATGTCGACGACATTGCCGCGCATCGCAAACTCACGGAATTCCTTCAGCATCGTCTTGCTCCCTTCGTGGCAGGAGGATAGTACACGGTCTCTCGGGACAGGCGCCCCGGAAACCGCGCAGGGAAGGTGCGGGGGGCGACTCGATTATACTGACCGCCCATGGCTGACGTCTGGATCACCGGCATCGGCCTCGTCACCGCCCTCGGTTGCGACCGCGAAACCACCTGGAGCCGCCTCATCCGGGGCGAGAGCGGTGTCGCGCCGCTGCGCCTGTTCGACACCACCGGCTACCGTACCCACCTGGCGGCGCAAGTGGACGACTCCTGCCTCGCCCTGCCCCGCTGCGCCACCGCGGCGCTGCGTCACGCCTCGCGCACCTCGCGCCTGGGTATCGCCGCCACCGCCGAGGCGCTGGCCGACGCCGGCCTGGCCGGTGAGCCGGTGGAACACCGCCCCTGGGCGGTGGTGTTCGGCGGAGGCTCCGCCGGCCTGTTCGAAGCCGAGTCGTTCCTGCAGCGGCGCCTGAGCCGCGGAGTGCGCACCCGCGCCCTCAACGAATTCCTAGAGGTGCCCCAGGACGCCTCCACCGACCGCGTCGCCGAGGCTTTCTCTTTGGCCGGCCCACGACTCACCGTGACCACCGCCTGCTCCTCCTCCACCGTGGCCGTGGGCCTGGCGGCCGAGATGGTCGGCGGCGGCGAGGTGGCGGTGGCGCTGGCCGGGGGCGCCGACGGCCTGTGCCGCCTCACCTTCGCCGGCTTCAACTCGTTGCGCGCCGTGGACGACGCACCGGCCAAGCCCTTCGATCGCCGCCGCAAGGGGTTGAACCTGGGCGAAGGCGCGGCGGTCCTGGTGTTGGAAGACGCTCACCACGCCCGGGCCCGCGGCGCCCGCCCCTACGCCCGGGTGTTGGGGTACGGCATCACCGCCGATGCCTTCCACATGACCCAGCCGGACGCCTCCGGCGCCGCCTGGGAGCGCACCATCCGCGCCGCCCTTGCCGACGCCGGCATCACCCCCGAAGAGGTGGACTACATCAACGCCCACGGCACCGCCACCGAGCAGAACGACCCTGCCGAGGTGGCCGCGTACCGGCGCGTGTTTGGCGAGCGACTGGCGCTCATCCCGGTGTCGTCGGTGAAGGGTGCCCTGGGCCACTGCCTGTGCGGCGCCGGCGGCATCGAGGCGGCGATTACCGCCCTTGCCGTGGCGCGGGGGATGGTCCCGCCCACCGCCGGATTCGCCGAACCCGATCCGGCCTGCCCGGTGGACCCGGTGCCCGGCGTTGGCCGCCCGTGGCCCATCCGCGTGGCGATATCCTCGTCCTTCGCCTTCGGCGGCAACTCGGCGGCGCTGGTGTTGGGGAAGACGAGGTGAGCGGCGATCTCCTGGTTCGCAGCATGGGGGCGGTCACCGCCGCCGGCACGGGGGTGCCGGCGCTCATCGATGCATTGGGGCAACCGACGTGGCAGCCCGAGCTGGGGCTGGAACGCCCCGACGCCCCCCCGCTGCCGGTGGCGACGTGCCGGGGATTCTCACCCCAGCCTCACCTGCCCCCGCTGGTGGCGCGGCGGCTGGACCGGCCGGCGCGACTGCTGGCCGTGGCCGCCAAAGAAGCGCTGCGCACCGCCGGGGAGACCCTACCTTGGCCGCGCGACGAGGTGGGGGTCACCGCCGGCACCGCCAACGCCGGCACCGAGGCTCTGGTGGAAGTCCTCAAGGTGGTTTTTCTCGCCTCGCCCGAGGAGGCGCCCCCCATGCAGTTCCCCTCCACGGTGGCCAACGCCCCGGCCAGCCAGCTGGCGATTCTGGAGAAGTTGGGGGGGCCCAACCTGACCTTCGCCGAAAAGCAGGCCGGAGGGCTGCGCGCCCTGGTGGAGGCGGGACGTCTGCTCACTCGCCGGCGCGCCGCGGCGGTCCTGGCCAGCGGCGTGGACGAGGCCCAGTGGCTCAACGCCGAGGCGTACCACCGCCTGCGCTTCTCCCGGCGCAGCCCGCTCGGCCGCGGACCCATTCTCGGCGAGGGGGCCGCCGTCCTGCTGCTGGCCCCGGCTGGCAATCTACCGGCGTTGGCCCGCTTGGTCGGGTGGGGCGCCGCAGCCCTACCGGTGCCCACCCACCTCTACCCGACCTCGGGCGAGGCGTTGGCGCGTGCTGCCGCGCAGGCCCTCCAGAGTGCCGGCGTGGCGGCCGCCGACCTCGATCTGGTGATGAGCGTGCACAGCGGTTCCCGCCCCCTGGCACGGCTAGAAGTGGAGGGGTTGATCGGGGCCCTGGGGGCCCATCGGCCCGCCGCCGTGGCGGTAACCGATCGCTTGGGGGAGGGCGCCTTCGCCAGCGCCCTGCGCGCCCTGGTGGCGGTGCTCGCCCTGGGCGGCACGCCCATCGCGTGGCCGGCGCCTGCGCACCTGGCGGCCCTCGGCTTCCCCTCCCTTTCGGCGCCACCCCGCACCGCCCTGGTCACCGCCGTGGCCGGCGGCGGCTCGGCGGTGGCGGCGGTGCTTACCGCTCCGTAGAGTTCCCTTCTCCAGGTGTCAAGAATAACTCCCTCAAGCGCCGCGTGATGCGGGCGCGGTGGGTCCCCGGCCAGTACACCTGGCCGCAGCCGCCGCAGCGGGAAAAGCTACTGGCCCTTACCGCCACGAAAGGCGGCACGAGGGCGGCCACCTCGTCGCGGCTGGCCTCGGCCAGCACCCCGTTGCAGCGCGAGCAGCGGGAGAAGAATTGCGCCGGCTCGATGTGCAGGGGCAAGCGGCGGCGCACCTCCGCCACCTGCCCGGCCAGCTCCTGGGCGGTCAGCAGCAGGGCGCGCGGTCCCGCCGTGGACACCAAGGCACGGTCCCGCGACAGCAACCAGCGCCCCTCGCGCCGGCAGCGCTCGGCCAGCTGTCTATCGTCGAGCGCCACATCGAAGAGCACGTCGAAGCCGGCAAAGCGCAGCCAGCGGGCCAGCGTCCCCAGCATCGCGTCGCAGCCGAAGCACAGCGGTTCCATGGCACCCCAGTGTGCCACGCCGACGACGCCCGGTGGGGGCAATCCCACTTTTGAGGGATTGACAACCCCGGGGGGAAGAATGCCACCCGTCAGTTGACCGGCGCCGCGTCAGCTCAGAAAGGAGAGATTACGACGGCACTCATCCGAGTTCTTCTGTTGGTCAGCACCATCGTGGGCGCCCGTGCCGGTGCCCCCACGGCCCTCGCCAACGGCGTTGGCGAGGGCCGCGCCTGCATCCCGTCAGCCCGGCTGGAGTACATTGTATTGGCGGCTGTGATGGTGTGGGGTGTTATTATCGCGAGTGGGGCTACGACAGGGACAGAGTGGCGTGCTGGGCCGAATTCGTAAAATGCAGCACCCCGTTACTTTAAACTGTCAGTGGGGACAGGTTTCTGCCCGCCCCCCAAACTTCCACCCGCAGGCTCGCCAGCGCCAAAGGTGGGGGATGGTAGCGGTGATTGTGGCGGCCATCACCGCGCCGTCGGCGGCGCATGCCGAGCCGCTCCCCTTCCGTCTTGCTCTGCGAGCCTTCACCGCCGGCGGCGAACTACGCGTCTTTGACGGCCGAACCCTGTATGCCCGCCCCCAGGCGGGCGGCAGGTGGCGTCAACACGGCCTTCCTGCCGGGTGGGTTTTCGATGTGCAGGGCGATGGCGACCGCCTTTGGATTCTCGATGCGGCGGGCGTGCTGGTGCAGGAAGGGGACCGCGCCAAGCGCTTGACTATCTGTAAGGACGCCGGCTCCTTGGCGGTGGCGGGGGAAACGCTGTGGTGCGCGAGCCCCGCGGACGTCCTGAACAGGGTCACGGTGTGGCGATTCTCCACGGATGGCAACGAGCTGGACCGCCGGTCCGTCCAGCTCCCCCCGGATGACGGGGAAGCGAACCTCCCGGTTATCGCACGGCTGAGCCGGGCGTGGTGGTTCCTCCTTGCCGACGAGGAGAAAGCCGTAGGCCTGTCGCTGAACCGGTCCCAGCTGCTTTTGGTTCCGGCCCAAGGGCAGCCCCGGGTGGTGTCCTGGTCATCCCCCCTGGAAGAGCTCCGGCTGCGCCGCCCCCTCAGCAAGGGAGCGCAACCCCGCCTGCCCGAAGGCCACCTGCGGGGGGCGCTGCTGCTGCCCGGCGGGCAACTGCTTCTGCTCCCGGCCATCACCGGCATCGACGAACAGGGGGCGGTGACCCAGGCCGATCGCCTTGTGCTGGCAAACTGGGATGGCACGGTGTCACGCTCTGTTCGCCTCCCGCGCCCTGCCGCAGCCCTCGTGCACGACCCCGCGGACCCGCTTATCCTTTACCAGGACGGCACCTTGCAGCCGTTGCACCAACTCGTGGCGGCGCCCGCCTCCCCGCCGACCTCGTGAGCACCAGACAGCTCCTTGCCGTGGCAGCACTGCAGCTGCGCTTGGGCTTGCGACCATGGGTCAGGATCCTCGGGGGGGTGCTCGCCGGGCTGGTCCTTCTCGACGTCGCTGCCCGCCTCGTCATCGGCGAGCCAGTGCCCGCCCTTGCACCCTGGCGCTTGTTCTTCTTCGTGGTCCTCCTGCCCGCCTTTCTGGCCGGGGTCGTCCGCGGCGAGGCCGAAGAGCGCGCGCAGGCGGTGCTTTGCCCGATGGTCATGGCGCGGCGTCGTTTCGTGCTCATGGGGGTAGTTGCGCGCACCACCGTCCTCCTCGCCGTAACCGGCTTTTTGATCGCCCTGGGCCGACTTATGCCTGGGCCTGGGGGGGGCGAAGAGGCGGGGGTGCGCCAGCTGCTGACGTTGTTGTGGGTGGTGGAGCTCGCCACGGTTACTGCAGCGTTTTCGTTGGTCATACCCGGCGAAGGCAATGCTTTCGCCACCGTGGTGCTGCTGGGCGGGGGGTTTGTGGTCTTGCTTGAGCGCGCCAACGATAAGGTCCCTTGGCTCCTTGCCGGCCTGTACCCTCTCCTCGCCACCCCTGACCAACTATCCACCGCCGCCGTCAGCGCCGCTGCGATCGCTTTGGCCGCGGCGGTTGTACTCCTGCTCGGGGTACGAGAGCGCGCATGAGCACGCCACAGTTCACCCCGTTGGTTGAAGTCCACGAGCTCCAGCGCTTCTACCGCCGCCCCTTGCGCCGCCGGCATATCGCCCTCGACCGCGTAACGTGCGCGCTGCGCCCTGGCGTCGTGAACGCCCTGCTGGGCCACAACGGCGCCGGCAAGACCACCTTGCTCCGCATCCTCCTCGGCCAGCTGCGCCTCCACGGCGGGCAGCTGCGGTGGCGCTCGCCACGCCCCTCGTGCCGCTACCTCCCAGAGAATGGGTTTCTAGAGCCCTCCTTAAGCGCGACGGCGTGGGCGCCGGCGCTGGGCACCACCCAGGCGCAGCTGGCCGCCATGGCCAACCAGCTCGGGGTGGACCATCTGCGCCACCGTCCCGCTCGCACCTTGTCCCGCGGCGAACGGCGTCGCTGCGAGCTGGCGCTGGTTCTGGCCGGTCCCGCCGAACTCTACGTGCTGGACGAACCCGCGGCCGGCTTGGACCCGCTGCATCTGGAGTACCTCAAGGCGGTCGTGGCCTCGCTCGTGCAAAAGGGCAGCACGGTGCTGTTGAGCACGCACCTCCTGCGGGAGTGGGAAAACAGCGTCGGCCACGTGGTGCTCCTGCACCGCGGCCGTGTGCTGCTGGAAGAGGAGTTGGCCGCGCTGTTGGCACGCCATCGGCTGTGGGTACCCACCACCGCCTCCCCCCCACCCCTTCCCCGGGAGGCTTTCCCTTTGCCAGGCCGAGCTGTGGCGCCAGCGCACGTTCCCCCCCCGTCGGGGTGGAGCGTGCAGCCCGCCACCTTGGCCGACGTGTTCCTTAAGGAAACCGCTGATGACCGAACTCCTCTTCGCTCTTCTGACGTTCTCCCGCCTCGGGGGTGACGACCTTCCCAGCCTCCTGGCGGTTGGCGCCTCGCCCGAAGGGGTGAAGGAACTGCGCGTGTGGGCCGAGTTTCCTACCGACAAAGCGGTGGCGGAAATCCCGACGCTGCCGGGAGAAAACGGCCTTGTGCGGCTCACGCCCCCCAAGCACCCGGCGCCCCAGACCCTCTGGGTGCGCGGCGCGAACACCGCCTTTGCGGCAGTCTCGTGGCCTTTGCCACCCGAGCCGCTGCAGCTGCCGCCGCCAGGGGCTATCCAGCTCACCCTGCAGAGCGGGGAGCCCTCCGACCCGGCCCCCGAAACCGTGGCCGTCCGCCTCCTGTGGACACCCCTCCCCGACGCCCCGCCGCGCCCGGTCCCTGCGCCGGTGTACACCGTGCGCTGGGATCGCGCCCAGGGCTCGCTGCGCCTCGAGGGTCTCCCCTTCGGCCCCAGGCAACGGTACGACTTCCAACTTTCCAGCCCAGGGTATGCGCCCGTTGAACTTTCCCGCGTGGATTTGTGGAGCGCCGCGCGCGTGCTGGATACGGTGACGCTGCGCCGGGCGGACCGGCTCTGTGGAACGGTCCACAGCCCCGATGGGCTGGCCGCAGAGGAGCGGGTGCAGGTGGAGCTGCGCTGGGACGAGCACACCCTGCGCGTGCCCGCCGACGCCCATGGGGCCTTCTGTTTTCCCCACTCGCCCCGCGCCGTCGTGGCCACCCTCCGCGCCGCAAGCCTCTACCGCTCCAGTGCGTCCCTTGACGTGCGCACACCCGCCGACGGTGTGACCCTCGCCTTTCCTCCCCTGGCGCTCCTGACCGGCGAAGTGGTAGCCCCGGACGGGGCTCTCGTGGAGGAATGTCAGCTTACCGTGGTGCCGGACCCGGGGTTCGAGCTGCCCCGCGAGCTTGCCACCGCGCTCGCTGGCCAGCGCGTGGAGGCATCCTGCCGCGGCGGGCGGTTCCGCCTCCCCCGGCCGTGGCCCGGCACCGCCTTGCTCGTGGAGGTGGCGGCACCCTCCTTCCCGCTCGCCCGCCTGCCAATTCCCGAAGGGACAGCGAGCGAGGAGCTGCGGGTGGAGCTCTCCCCTGGACTACGGGTGAAGGGGCAGGTCCGTGACGCCGAGGGGGGCACCCCCGTAGCCGGGGCGAAAGTCACCCTCACCTGCCCGCGCAGCGAACCGGTAGACAGTGTCACCGATGAGGACGGGAACTTCACCCTCTCCGGGGTCGTCCCGGGGGGAACCTGCCAGGGCCGAGTGGACCACCCCGACTTCCCCTCTCTCAGCGAGGGGGTGCAAATTTCTCCAAAAGGGCCTAGGCGGTGGGACGTCACCCTGCGCCGTGGGGTTCGGGTGCGCGGCCGCACCCTCGCGTTGCCCCACGGAGCGCCGGTGGCCGGTGCGGTGGTGCAGTTCGTGGGACCCAACGGAGCGCGAGGGACGCTCACCACTGACCGTGACGGGAATTTCGTCACTGGCCCACTGGCTGGGGGCAGCTGGGCAATCGTCGTGAGCGACGAGGGTGCCACCCTAGCCACCGCGGAGCTCGTACTTTCGCCGCCTGCGCAGCCGCCGCCCCTGACCCTCTGGCTGGAGAGGGGCGAGGATATCTGGGGTCGGGTGCTGGGACTCGCCCCGCCCGGACAGGGGGCAACGATCACCTTCCTCCAAAAAGATGGCCGCTCTAGCCGCACTACCACCGGGTACGGCGCGGTGTTTCGCGCCAATGGACTCAAGCAGGGTTGGAGTCACTACTCGGTACGCCACCCTTCCCTCTCCGCGCCGTGCGCTGGGAGCCTGTGGATCCCCTCCAACCCTGCCAGCCAACCTCTGGAGCTGTCGTGCACTCCCCCCTCCGTGACGCTGCAAGTGGTGGGGCGCGAGGCGACTGGCCAGCTGGTCGCATCGGCAGCGCTGGTCGTGCAAGGCCGCGATGGCAGTCGCCGCACCTACCTCTGCCAGGTAGAGGAGGGCCGCGGTAAAGTGGAGCTGGTGCCAGGGACCTATCGGATTCTTTACCACTCCAGCGGCCACCGCCAGCTCCTGCCCCTGTGGGAGGGAGCCATCCTCTCCCACCTCAGCCTGGAGCTGGTGCTGCCGGCGCCGAGTCCGTAGGCGGCCTCGCCCGACCGGCATTGTGGTACGATCGGAGTGGATGCGGCAAAGCCCAAGGGAGGTGCCCATGACGTCGACCGCCGACAGGAGGGAGCAGCACGCTCAGACGGAGCCGGAGTTGCAGCGGCTCTTTGAGGAGCACCAGGCGCGGGAGCGCCGCCTCGAAGAGCTGCAGGCCAAGGGGTGGCTGACCCGCGAGGAGGAGCAGGAGGTCAAGCGCCTCAAGAAAGAGAAACTTCAGCTCAAAGACCAAATGGAGAGCTTCCGGCGCGCTCACTCCCAGTGAGAGATCCCCTCGTCCCCTTTGCCCCCGAAGGCTACCCCTTCGTCCTGATTCCCACTGTGGCCGGGCTGTTCCTCTGGCTCTTTGGGTACCACGGGGTGGCTGCCGTCCTGTGGGCGATCGGCCTGTTCTGCCTCAGCTTCTTTCGCGATCCGGCGCGCACCTCCGACGCCGGAGCCCACGCTATCTTGGCCCCCGCCGACGGCAAGGTCATCGCCATCTCGCCGGCGCCGGCAGCTCTAGCCGCAGCCGGTTTCCCACAGCAGATCTCCATCTTCATGTCGCCCTTGAACGTGCACGTCAACCGCGCCCCCATCGGTGGCCGTGTGACGGAGGTGCGCTGGTCGCCGGGGGCCAAGTGGCCGGCCTTCCGGGACAAAGCCTCGGACCTCAACGAGCACGCCTTCGTGCGCTTAGAGGGGGAGGCGGGCAGCGTGGCCTACAAGCAGATCGCCGGAGCCGTAGCGCGCCGGGTGGTGTGCGACCTCGCCGTCGGCGACCAGGTGCAGCGGGGGCAGCGGGTCGGCATCATCAAGTTCTCTTCCCGGGTAGACCTCTACCTCCCCCCCGAAGCTGAAGTGACCGTCGCCGTTGGACAACGCTGTCGCGCCGGGGTGACCGTCGTGGCGCACTTCCGCCACCCATGAGCGAGCGCCGCCACTATCGCTTCCGGCGGCTCCAGCGCCCCCGCCCGGAGTCGCTGCGGCGCGGTATTTACCTTATTCCCACCCTGTTCACAGTGGGCAACATGCTCGCCGGCTTTAGCTCCATCCTCTTTGCCCTCAACGGCCGCATCGAGACCGCAGCGTGGCTGATCCTCCTCGCCGGGGTGCTGGATGGTCTCGACGGGCGGGTGGCGCGCCTGGCCAAGGTGACGTCGGAGTTCGGGAAGGAGTACGACTCCTTAGCCGACGTGGTGAGCTTCGGGGTGGCGCCGGCGGTTCTGGTCTATCAGTGGGGGCTGTGGGGCATGGGTCGATGGGGGTGGATGGCGGGGTTCCTGTTCTTGGTCGCCGGTTCGGTACGGCTAGCCCGTTTCAACGTCAAGTCGGCCGGCGAAGATTCGTCGCGCTTTACCGGCCTGCCTATCCCGGGCGGCGCCGGCGCCCTCACCATGATGGTCCTCGTCGCCCCGGAGCCGGTAGTGGATCGCCCGGTGACCATCGCCGTGTGGGCGTTCGTGCTGACCATCTCGTTCCTCATGGTGTCGACGATTCCGTACCGCTCCTACAAGGATCTCAACCTACGCCGTCGTTTCCCAGCCACCGCGTTTTTTTTGATGGCGGCGGTGCTGGCGGTGATCGCAGTGTGGCCGGTGCCCACCCTCGCCGTCCTCGCCGTGATTTATCTGCTCTCCGGTCCGCTGGAGATCCTGCGGCGCAGGTCTGGGCGGTCCGCTGCGCCCCCCCTCAAGGAGGCGTCCAGTGGTGAGACAGACGCTCAGCATCCTTGATCCCACCTCGTTGCTCGGCCGGGAGGTGGTGTCCGGCCTGGCCGTCGAGCTACCCGACGTGCACTGCCGGCTCTTCCACACCAGCGGTGCGGACGAACACCTGATCACCGAGATCGGCGGCGAGGCCGGCGTGGTGGCGCCGCTCCAGTCCCTGGAGGAGCTGGCCGGGAGCGCCGCGGTGATCGTCAGCCGCACCCTCGACCAGGAGCTCGCCGCCGCTCTCCTCGACTGGCTGGTCCGACACCCCGAGGTGGCCCTGGTGGACGCCAGCCAGCCGGGCATCGCGGGGGAGCGGGCACTCACTGTGCTGGACGGGGCCCCCCGGCGCCGCGGCCAGCCCCGCTGGTATCACCTCCTCGATCCCTCCTTGGCGGCACCGGTGAGGCTGCTGCAGGCCCTCGCATCCCTGGGCCCCACGGGCGCTCAGCTCACCGTGTTTCGCTCCGCCTCCGGGTTCGGCGGCGCGGCGGTGGAAGAACTGGCGGTGCAGGCGGCGGCGCGGTTGTCTGGCCGGGCACCCGCCGCCCCCTCCTTCCTTCCCGCGGTCCTGGCCTTCGATCTCGCTCCAGCCGCCGAAACCGCCCACGCCCTCCTGCAACGCCAGTTCGCCGGGGTCGTGCCCGGCGTCGAGTTGGAACTCCAAGCGGTGGAAACGGGCATCTTCTTCGGGCACGCCGCGTCGTTCTTCGTCTCGCTGGCCGAAGCCGCAACCGAGCACCGCGTGCGCAACGCCCTGCGCGAGGGCGGCTTGCGCCTGGCCCGCCGCAACCAGTCGGTGCGACCGTCGGACCTGGTGGATCACGACGCCCCCACCTGCGCGCAGCTGCGCGTCACCGGAAGGCGGGTGAGCGGTTGGCTAGTGGCGGACGGCCTGCGCCTGGCGGGGGGCGCCGCCGTGGTCCGCATCGCCACCGACGTGATGGCGTATTGACCCCCATCGCAGCGGGATGTCGCTGCGTCAATGCGACATCAACGGTACTCTCGCGCCCCAGCGCGGCCGGCGGCGGCCGCTACGCCCCTAGGGCAGGCGCAGTTCCACGGTGCGCGGCGAGCCGTCACCCAAACGCACCCCGGCTCGCGCCGCCAGCTGTGTGGGCCGCACCGCGAAGCGGATGCGAGCCCCACCGACCCTCGCTTCGGGGCCCAAGAAGGTGAAGAACAGCCGCACGGCGTTGGCGTTTCCGGAGACCGTGGGGCTCCAGGCATCACCCGCCACACGCCCAAACTCAAAGCCGGAAAACTCCCCCGGCTCCACGTCCGCCACCTGGCCACTACCGAAACGGACCTCCACCCAGTTGCCGGAGGTAGCTACGGCGCTGGCGTGGGGCGAATCGTTGATCACCGCCAACTGCAAGAACGCCCCACTCCAACTCCCTTGCAGCAGCGGTCGCGGCTCCGGAACGCCTCCCCGGAAGTAGTCCACAAACGCCTCGAAGCTCATGCCCAGAGCGGGCGATGGGCGTGGCAACCCGACCGTATCCCAGCCCACCAGCGCCCCCCGCTGGGGACGCAGCAGCAACCGCAGGTCGCGATGGAAGCGACTGGTCTGCACCGCCTGCACCCGCACGCTGGTTCCCGCCGCCAGCGTCGCGTTGCCCCACTCGATAGCTCGCTTGAGGGAGAACTCATCACCCCGATTCCCTGGTCGATAGGTGGCGACGTGGTTGCTGGCCAGGGCGGCGAGCGAGGCGCCGCCACCGGGATCGGGGTCGGCCAAAGGACGCACCACGATGGCCGCCCCGTACGCCTGCGACCGCTCGCCCACCACGTCCAAAGCGGCGAGGTCGTCGTGGATGGTGGCGAAGGGCCAGCCCAACGCCTCGGGGTTACCGAAGACCACCGCCAGAGGCACCACCCCCGCCCATCCCTGGGCGGGGAGATGTTCCGCCAACGCCGTGGCCGGCAGGGCCAGCTCCACTGGCTCCCGAGCGGCCCGCGCCACGGCCATGGCGAAGCGCGGCAGGCCGGGCCAGTAGCGGCGGGCCGCCAGGATGAGACCGGCCCCGCCCCCCGGAAGTCCCCGGCGCGCCGGGGCCACCTGCGCCAGAAAGCCCTCCGCGTCGCCCGCCGCCTCGCCCGCTCCCTCGGCCCAGACCAGCGCCACCGTGCGCCAGCCCGCCAGGCCAGCGGCGACGCCGCCGGGAACCAGCTCCAAGTCGCTGCGCCGATCCCCCACCGCCACCGTGCCCAGGGGCACCACCAGCGCGTCCACGCCCAGCTCGCGCACCACCGCCAGGTTCTCGGGCGACGGCACGCCGTCCAACAGCCAAACCCGGTGGGAGAGGGCGCGCGGCACCTGGGCAGGGGTACCCCCGGCCAGGACCGCAGCCAGCATGCCCAACCACAAGGCCCTGCGACTCACCAAAAGCATGCTAGCAAACCGGCACGTCGCCGTCCCCTACCCAGCCGGTGCGCCGGGCAACACCAGCGTCACCTCCAGCCCCTGGCCGGTGTTTTTCGCCTCGGCCCGGCCACCGGCCCGCTGCGCCACCCGCTGCACCACCGCCAGCCCCAAACCTGAGCCCTGGGACTGGGTCGAAAAATGCGGCTCGAACAGTCGGCCCAGGTGCCCTTCGGGGACGCCGCCGCCGCTGTCACGCACCGCCAGCACCACCTGGCCCGCAGCGCAGGAGACTTCCACCACGATGCTGCCAGGCACGTTCTCCATGGCCCGGGTGCTGTTGTCCAGCAAGTGACGCAGGGCCCGAGCCAACCAGCGCCGGTCAGCGAAAACCGTGCCGGCGGCGCTGCCCACGATCTCCATCTCGATGCCCCGCTGGTGCAGCACCTGGGCGTACTCGCCCACCACCTCCGCGGCCAGTTTGGGGACGTCCACCTCCTCCGGCTCCCAGTGCTCCAGCGCCACCAGGTTGGAAAACCCCTGGGCCACCTCGGTCAAATGCTGGACGCGCTCGAGGATTTGGCCAGCCGCTACCCTGGCCACCTCCACCACCGCCCCGTCGCCGCGCTCCAGCGCCACTTGCAGTTCCTCCGCCCACAGGCGTATGGGCGTCAAGGGGTTCTTCACCTCGTGGGCGGCGATGCGCGCCAGCTCGGCCAGCGAGGCGAGGCGCTCGGCCCGCGCCACGTCCGAGAGGTCCTCCATGACCAGCACCACCCGCCGCTGCAGCGGCGACGATAGGGGCACGGCGTGGAGTCGCCACGCCTGGTCGGCACCCCCTGGCGGTCGCAGTACCTCGCTGCTGGCCTCGCCATCCAAGGCCCGCCGCGCGCGCGCCTGCAGGGGTACCGCGAAGCGCTCCTCCAACTGGCTCAGGTCCTCCCCTTCACCCAACAGGCGGCGAGCGGCGGGGTTGGCCAGCTGCACGTCACCCCGCTCCCCCACCACGATCACCGCGGCGGATAGGGCGCCCAGCACGCTCTCCAGGAGATCCCGCTCGCGGCGCACGTCCTCTTCGCGGCGCTGCACCTGCTCTGCCATGGTGGCAAACCCTCGCGACAGCGCCCCCAGATCCTCGTCCCTGGCCACGGGGAACTCCCGCACCACCCGACCCTCGGCCAGAGCCCGCGCCGCCTCCACCAGGCGCTGCAGCGGGTCGGCTAGGCGCCGGCCCAGCCCCTCGCCGATGACCAGCGCCAAAACCACGCCCCATACCCCCAACACGGCAAACCACTCCGAGGGTGCCGGCCCCACCCCGGAGGCGGACACCTGCATCCCCAACACCCCCACCACCAGCGGCTCCTCACCGACGCGCAGGGGTGCAAACACCGAGGTCTGGTTGCCCCCCAACACCACGGGCTCGCGCCACCCCCGCACCGCCCGCGTGTACGCCTCAGCCGAGGGCAGTGACGGCACCAACCCCCTGGCCAGCAGATCCGGACGCGAGCAGAAAACGATCTCGCCGCCCCGATAGACCGCCACCACGCCGTTGAGGTCGCGCACCAACCACGCCATCTCCTGCTCCCACCCCATGGAGGCCAGAGGCCGGCTCACCGCTCGCCCCAGCTCCAGCCGCATCAGTTCCCGCTGCCGCACCCACTGCTGGGGCAGGGCCTGCGCCAGCAGCAGCACCGGCAGCGCCGTCACCCCCGCCAACAGGAAACGCAGGCGGCCGACGAAGGTCCGTCGCTGCTGCCACCACGCGGCGAAGCGCTGACGCTTCTCCCACAAGGCCACCGGCGCCAGCCCCCACAGCGCCAAGGAGGCGGCCAGCAGCAACCACTCGGGCGCCGGCCGACGAACCCACGGCACCGCCAGGACGACCTGCCCGTGGGCGCGCAGGTAGGCGATAAAACGGCGCTCCCCCACCTGCACCCGGCCCCACGACCGTTCCGCCGCCATGGCCCGCCCCACATGAGTCGGCGACAGCGGCCGGAAGATGCCCCCCCGGGCCACCGGCGCCCCCCCGCGATCGAACGCCGCCACCGGTACTCCCACGCCACCCTCGTCCAGGGCCGCCAGCACGTCCTCGGGGTAGGGAGGCGCCAGCACCGCGATGCGCCAGCCATCCGCCAGGGCCCGGCTGGCCAGCACCTGGGGTGGCAGCAGGTCCTGGAAAGGTACCGCTCCCCAGCTGCCCTGCCGTTCGCCGTCCGGAGAGGTGAGCACCAGGGCTGCCCCCGGCAGCGTGCGCTCGAACTGCAGCCACTGTGCCAGCCGCCCCAATACCACCACCTGCTCGGGCGGCGGCAGGCGCACCAGCTCCCCTGTGGCTCCTTCCGGGAGCGCCATCAACAGCGTGCGCGCCGGCCGATCCGCACTCTCCCGCCGCGCCAGCACCGACTCGGTGGTGCCCACCAGCAGGCGCCGTTGACCGCTGTCGGCCCCCGCCAGCAGCAGCACCGCCGCGGCAGCCGCAGCCAAGTGCCGATGCGCCAGACCAAACGCCGCCACCGCCGCCACTCCCACCGCCAGCAGCAGGGGATCGGCGCGCAGCGCTCCCACCCCGAGCACCACCCACGAGCCCCCCACCACGGCCGCCGGCGGTAACCGGCGAGGCGACGGCAGACGCACCAGCAAAGCCGTCCACGCCATGGCCGCACCCACCACCAGCAAGCTGGGCGCCAGGGCGCGCTGCGCCGGCACCACCACTCCCAGTTCAGCCAGGATCCCCACCTGTACCCAGGCGAGCAGTCCCACGGCCGGCACCGCAGCCCACCGTCCCCATCGCACCCTCCCCACCCACCTCGCCGCCCACGCCAGTAGCGCCAGGCCCACCACCAACCACCACTGCGGGGGCAGCCAGCCCGCCGCCAAGGCGCCCGCCGCCACCGCCAGCCCGGCTGGCAGCCGCCACCAACCCCGCGCCGTGGCCAGCACCAGCAGCACGAAGACCACCGCAGCACCGCCAGGGGCGCTCCAGGGCTCGGGGCGGGCCCGCACCACCTCCACCCCCAAGCGACCCACCGCGGCGGGCAGCGGCACCAAGGTCCCCTCCCCCGCCGTGAGCCGCAAACGGGCGGCGCGACCGGCCCATACCCCCAGGGTGCGACGGGCACCGGCCTCGGCAACCCCGCTGCCGGCCACCAGCGCACCCACCGGGCGGCCCCCTTCGTACACCGGCTCTCGCCACCACAGCCACACCCCATCCACCGCCGCTTCCACAGCCACCGTTCGCTCCCCCAGCAGGCGCAGTCCCACCGGCACCCGCCGCGCCGCCTTCGACCAGGCCACCGGTGCCCCGCGATCGTCCGCTAGGATGAGCGTGTCTAGAAAACGGGAGGTAGCGCTGCGCACCTTCTCGGCATGGGTGAACAGCTCCTCCGGCTGCGCCTCGCCGCCCCCGCCCACCAGCAGCGTCTTGAGCTCCCCACGCTGCGCCTCGCCCGCCAAGGCGTGTCCGATTTCACTCACTTGCCGCGCCATGGCCGCGGCGGCATGGGTGGGAGTGATGGCAGCAGGCGCCAGAGCGTCCAGGGCCACAGCGGCCAGCACTAGCGCCGACGCCCACCCGACCTGGCTGCGCCGAAGGGTGCCACGCCACGCGAGGACCAGGGCGGTGAGGGCCACCGGCACGCGCCAGAGCAGGGTGGCCGGTGCGAGGTCGGGCCAGGGGCCGGCCACCAGCGTCGCGGCGAGGCACGCCGCCAGGGCGGGGTGACTCAGGCGGGCGGGAGCATAGGGATCTTGACGCCCATACGCCGGGCGCATGCCACGGCCTCCTCGTAGCCGGCGTCCACGTGGCGCATCACGCCGGTCCCCGGGTCGGTGGTCAGCACCCTGGCCAGCCGTCGGGCGGCAGCGTCGGTGCCGTCGGCGACCACCACCATGCCGGCGTGGATGGCGTAGCCGATCCCCACCCCACCGCCGTGGTGGATAGACACCCAGGTGGCGCCCGCAGCGGTGTTAAGGAGCGCGTTGAGCAGCGGCCAGTCGGCGATGGCGTCAGAGCCGTCCTTCATGGCTTCCGTTTCGCGGTTGGGGGAGGCCACCGATCCGGCATCCAGGTGATCCCGGCCGATGACGATGGGGGCAGCAATTTCGCCGCGGGCCACCAGCTCGTTGAACTTCAAACCGGCCTGGGCGCGCTCGCCGTAGCCCAGCCAGCAGATCCTTGCCGGCAACCCTTGGAAGTGCACCTTCTTTTGTGCCATGGTAATCCAGCGGGCCAGCGCGGGGTTGTCCGGAAAGAGTTCGAGGATGGCCTCATCGGTGCGCCGAATGTCGGCCTCCTCGCCGGACAGCGCAGCCCAGCGGAACGGCCCCTTGCCCTCGCAGAACAGCGGCCGGATGTACAACGGCACAAACCCCACCACCTCAAAGGCGTTCTCCACACCCGCCTTGAGGGCTTGCCCGCGCAGGTTGTTGCCGTAATCGAAGGTGACGGCGCCACGGCGCTGCAGCTCCAGCAGCAGCCGCATGTGCTCGGCCATGGTGCGGTACGCCTCCGCCTTGTACCGCTCGGGGTCAGCAGCGCGCAGCGCCAGCGCCTCGGCGTAGCTCATGCGGTTGGGGACGTAGCCGTTGAGCTCGTCGTGAGCCGAGGTCTGGTCGGTGAGCACGTCGGGGACGACGCCCCGCTGTGACAGCCTAGTAAGCAGGTCCACGGCGTTGGCGACCACCCCAATGGACACCGCCTTCCCGGCCGCGCGGGCGGCCAGGGCGCGGTCGATGGCGGCATCCACATCGTGGCTCTTCTCGTCCAGATAGCCGGTGGCCAGCCGTTTGTCGATGCGCCCCTCGTCCACCTCGGCGGCCAGGAACGTCGCCTCGTTCATGGTGGCAGCCAGCGGCTGGGCGCCGCCCATGCCTCCCAGCCCAGCGGTTACCACCAACCGCCCGCGCAACGTACCGCCGAAGTGGCGGCGCGCCGCCGCCGCAAAGCACTCGTAGGTACCCTGCAAGATCCCTTGTGTGCCGATGTAGATCCACGAGCCGGCGGTCATCTGCCCGAACATGGTGAGGCCGAGCCCCTCTAGGCGCCGGAACTCGTCGGCGGTGGCCCAGTGGGGCACGAGGTTGGCGTTGGCGATGAGCACCCGCGGCGCATCCTCGTGGGTGCTGAACACCCCCACCGGCTTGCCCGACTGCACCAATAACGTTTCGTTGGCCTCCAGGCTGCGCAAGCTGGCCACGATGGCATCGAAGCACTCCCACGAGCGCGCCGCGCGACCGGAGCCGCCATACACCACCAACTCCTCGGGGCGCTCCGCCACCTCCGGGTCGAGGTTGTTCATGAGCATGCGCAGCGCCGCCTCCTGCGGCCACCCCTTGCAGCTCAACTGCGTTCCCCGCGGTGCACGTACCACTCGCGGCTTGCTCATGGCTTTCAGCCTCCTTTTCGCGTCCCGCGCCGGCTGTTCGGGACAGCTCTATGCTAGCGCGACTTCGCAGGTCAGGGAGGGCGGGCGTGGCGCGGTGGACACGCGGCGCGCCCCGGCCCCGGCGGCGGCAAGGGCTGCGGCGGCCACCGTCTCGCGCCGCTGCGGCGCCGACCACAACAGCACGCAGCCCCCGCCGCCGGCTCCGCACGCTTTGCCGGCCCACGCGCCGGCGCCCACCCCGGCCTCGATCACCCTCTCCAGCTCCGCAGAGGACACCTCCGGCGCCAACCGCCGCCGCGCCCGCCATTCAGCGGCGATGGCGCGGCCGACCCCCGCCTCGTCGCTGGCCACCAGTGCCGCTCTGCACTCCCGCGCCGCCTCAGCAATGGCGGCGAGGGCCGACGCCGTCTGCGCGTCGCCCTCCACCCGCCGGCGGTACACCTCCCAGTTCACCAGGCCGGAGTGGTGCGAGATCCCCGTGTCGATGACCACCAAGCGCCGCTCCACCCAGGGGTGGCGGCGGGGCAGCCGCTGCACCACCTCGCCCCCCGGCGCCAGGCGCACCGCCAAGGTGCCCCCCAACAACGCCGGGTAATAGTCCTGGCAGCCGGTGGGGGCGTGCAGCACCCCCGCCTCCAGGTCCTTCAGCAGCGCCACCAGCCGGGTAGGTGCGGCGCGGCGCCCCTCCAGCGCCAGGCAGGCGCGGGCCAGCGCCACCGCCAGTACCGATGACCCACCCAGCCCGGAGCCTACCCGCAGCTGCTCCCTTACCTCCATCGCGACGCCCCCCTGCGGGAGCAAGGCAAACCCTACAGCCGCGGCCAGATGGTGGGATGCGTGGGGGGGGCACAGCTCCACAACCTCGCCCCCGGGACCGCGTAGGCAAATGACGCCCGGCGCGGCGCCGCGCCACACCCGTACCCGCACCCCCTCGCCCAACGCCGTGCTGACCACCAGCGCGCCGGGGTGCCAACAGTACAGTGGCCAGAGATCCAAGGTACCGCCGGCCAGATCGGCGCGCCCCGGGGCGAACACCTCCACCTCGACGGGCGAGGTGGCACCGCTCATGGCCGGGAGGGGACGCCGGGGCACCCCCACCTGGCGGGGAGCCCCCCCTCAGCCATCGCCTTCTCCGGCGGAGGAAATTGCCGCCAGCCGGGCGGGATCCACCCCACCCGGCACCTCCAGCAGCCCTAGCAGCGCCCCGGCGCGGGCCGCAAAAGCCGGCCGATCTCTTTCGTCCAGGGGTGGCGCTGGATCTCGCCCCAGGCGCATGGGGTTGAGGTAGGAGCCGTGACGCAGTACCCGGTAATCCACGTGGGGCCCGGTGGCTAGGCCGGTCGCACCCACGTAGCCGATGACCTCGCCCTGCGAAACCCGCTGGCCTACCGTGAGGCCCTTGGCAAAGCGGGACAGGTGCAAATAGCCGGTGGTGTAGCCGCCGGCGTGGCTCACCTCCACGGTGTTGCCGCCGCCCCCCTTCCACCCCCGGAAGGTGACCGTCCCGTCGGCCGTCGCCATCACCGGCGTTCCCTCCGGCGCCGCGTAGTCCACCCCCCAGTGAGGCATGGCGCGGCCGAGCACGGGGTGCATCCGGCTGGTGGAAAAACGCGAGGTGACCCGGGAGAGCTTCAAAGGGGCGCGCAGGAACTGCTTCTTCAGCGGCCGTCCGTGCTCGTCGTAGTACCCCACCCCGCCATTGGCGGCGAAACGCACGGCGGTGTAGCGCCGCGCCGCGGTGCGATAGGAAGCCGCCAACACCGGTCCGTAGGCCACCGTCCGCCCGTCGGCTCGGACGCGCTCCACCAGCACGGCGAAGCTATCCCCGGGCTGCACCTCCCGGTGGAAGTCGATGTCCCATTGGAAAACATCTGCCAGGGCCAAGGCCAGCCCGTCGGTCTCCCCGGCACTCACCACGGCTTGGAATAGCGACGACCGCACCTCCCCCGCCACCACCACCGGCTCCCGCTCCACGGCTCGAGCCTCGCGGCGCCCGGCAACGCCGCCCTTCGTCCGCTCCAGCACCACCTCCGCCGACCAGTCCGGCACCAGCCGCAGCGACCGCAGCACGCCGTGCAGATCCCAGCGCGCCTCCGCCACCAGACCCACCGGCAGTGCCCGCACATCCAGCAGCCGGCGCGCTTCCTCGGCCCACTGGTGGGCCTCCTGAGCGCCCAACCCGAGGCGCTGGAGCAGGCGGATGAGTGTTTCTCCGGGACCCAGACACGCCTGGCGCACCACCTCGGGCATAGCCAGCGGTACCACCACCGGCGCGGGTTTGGGAGCGGCGGGCGGCGACGCCGTGGGCAGCCACACCGTCGCAGCCACAGCGGCGATCACGATCCCCCCTAGCGCTGCCCTTGGCCCCGCCAACCTCACTTCTTCACCCAGCTTTGCAGCAGCGCCCGCACATCCCGTGCGGCCGGTCCCGCCTGCGCCAGCACCGCCCCCTCCGCGCTCACCAGCAGCACCACCGGGGCCCGGGAAATCTTGAGAACCCTCGCCAGTTCGCCCCGCGCATCCACCACCCGCGGCCAGGAGAGGCCCCGCTCGGGCAGCCCCGCCAGCCCCTGGGCGGGATCGTCTTGGAAGAGCACCACCACGCCACGCCAGCCGCGCCCGCGGGCGGCCTCCTCCACCTCGGGCAGTAGCGCGGCGAACTCCTGGGCACCCGGCAACCAGGAACTCCACAGTACCACCACCCCTGGACCAGGAGTGAGCACCTCGGCCAGCGAAAACGGCGCTCCGGCAGGGGTGCGCAAATCGGCGGCGGGGAGCGTCAGCGCTACGATCACCGAGGCCACGGCCGCGTTCATCGTCAGTCAGTCTAGCAAAACACGAACCCGCGGCACCACGGCCGCGGGTCTGAAACAGGGCGAGTTGTTCTCAGTTGATGGGCGTGGAGCCGGCACCCCGGCTTTCACCTTTCCGCAGCACGCCGTCCACGTCCAGGTCCTCGGAGCGCAGGCGCTGCGGCCGGCCGTGGATGTAGTTGTAGCGCACACCGTAGGATAGGAGCGCCTTCTCGAGCAAGCGACGCCCGCGGTAGAGACGAGACATCACCGTGCCTACCGGAATGGCGAGGATCTCGGCGATTTCCTTGTAGGAGTACCCTTCGATGTCAGCCAGCAGCACCACCACCTTGTAGTTGTGCGGCAGCGACGTCACCGCGCGGCGCACCTCGCCGTCCAGGGAACCGTCGATGAGTTCCTGCTCCGGCGTCGGCACCACGGCACCCCCGGTGCTCAGTAGTGCCGACTCGAAGGTCTCCTCCAGCTCCCCGAACTCCACTTGCGCCGGCACCAGCTTACGCCGCCGGTACTCGTTGATGAAGGTGTTTTTGAGGATCTTGAACAGCCAAGCCTTAAGGTTGGTGCCCGGTTGAAAACTGTCGTAGTGGCGAAACGCCTTCATGTACGTCTCTTGCAGCAGGTCCTCGGCGTCGTCCGCGTTGCGGGCGAGCCGCAGGGCAGTTTTGAAGAGCTGATCACGGTAGGGAAGGTCTTCGTCGAAGTTCCAGGAACCGTTCTGTTCCATAGCGACCTCCATCTCGCTGAAAATTGTATATGAAAACGAGACCATGCGTCAAGACCCACGACTGCCCCCAACCAAGAATTCCGACCAACGGCGACCGTTGCCCCACCGAAAACACTTGGCGACGGGGCGGAGGGACACTCCCTTCCGAGGAGGGAAGGGGAGGTGGGGGTTTCCCTGAATGTTGACACAGTGGGACGGGGTTTACGTCAGTGGGCCAGGGGGGAACCAAGAAGGTGCGGCGGGACGTCCTGGCTGGCGTGCCCGTCGCCAGGGGTACAAGGGGTTAAGGGAGCTCGTTGTTTCCCTGGCCTGCCGCGATTTTGCACCGCCGCGGGCCACCGTCTTCTCCCTCGCTTCCAGGCGAGCCTGGCTGCCTGGGGGCCGCCGCTGCCCGCTGCGAACCATCAGAAACGCGCCGCCCTCCGGGGGCCGGGAGGGTGTCGGGGGGGTGGAGGCGAGATAGCGAGCGTCCGGCTTCGCCGGCGCGAGCGGTGG